>PPYF01411160.1_pt1 | contig 277517 bp, 262 predicted proteins | sample 1559871 | NCBI WGS metagenome assembly PPYF01 (sample SAMN08240021, study PRJNA423297) | Human gut metagenome, whole genome shotgun sequencing project. | reverse complement strand
AGCATTTAATGATGCCTTCCTATCAGCTTTATAATGTTGATATTGATAAGCATTCAAACCTATAGCTTGATGAGTTTGCTTCTTTTAAAATAAATTTTTAAACAGTTACCGTTAAAGTAACTTATCCCTCGTGTTAGTAACACGGGGGATTTTTATATAGACGTTTTTAAACCCCCGTTGCGCAATTAAACTGAACTTATATTTATTAAAAATTACTAAACTTCCAATACTTCCCTACTAATAGTATTGTGTTCCATTTGATTGACTAGTTTAAGCATTGATTAAATGGTGTTTCTTCTATTCAAATTAATTAAAGCTGTGAAGAGTCATGCTATTTATTCTTTATAGTCATCAGTTTTTCGTTTCAACTGACCAAAACGCAAGCGAGTTCCAATATTTTGAATTCCATTAAGTTGTAGATTATCTCGGATTCCCTCATTCATTTTATCCAAAATAGCTGCTAATTGATTTTGTTCGTCTTCGTTCAAGTAATCAAGATATTCTGGAATATAAAATAGGCTTTTTTGAGCTTGTTTACGTCCTTTTTCCGTTAACTTTATTAACTGAACGCGCCCATCTGTGGAAGATTTTGTTTTAGTAATATATCCTTTTTTTACTAATTTAGTAATAAACTCAGCGATCGCTTGTACGCTAATCCCCAATCGTTGTGATAACTCTTTTTGCGAAATATTATCCCCTTCGCTCAACGCCACTAAGATTTTATTTTGTCCTTTAAAAACTGGCATATGCCGTTCAGCTTGCTCATCCGCCATATTTTGCAGTGTCGTAAATTCAAATAGTTTAGCTGCCAATTGGTGTTTTTCAATTAGTTTATCCACTTTAATTCCATCCATTCCTATTTATCATAAGTTCATTATAACAAGTGCTCTCACACAATAAAATACTCAGGTGCCTTGACATTTTAATCAAGGACCCTTACTATATAAAATCAAGGGCCCTGATAATATTTAAAAATGTTAGGAGACAGAACTTATGAAAACAGCACCTGCAATCGCAATTCAAACACTAAGTAAAAAATTTGGTCAACAAACCGCAGTGGACCGTGTATCATTCAACGTTGAAGTCGGCGAGGTATTTGCCTTGCTTGGTCCTAATGGAGCTGGCAAGACCACAATACTTCGCATGCTCACTACCTTATTGAAACCAACTAGTGGGACCATTCAAGTATTGGGGCATAATCTCCAATCTGAATCGCAAGCCGTCCGATCTTTATTTGGTTTAGCAGGTCAATACGCGTCTGTTGATGAAGATTTAACGGCTCGCGAAAATTTACAGACCTTTTCGCTATTAAATGGGCTTACTTTTCGTGAAGCAAGACTACGTACACAAGAACTATTGGAAGAATTTTCATTGATAAATTCTGCAGATAAACTTCTGGCAACCTTCTCTGGCGGAATGCGACGGCGCTTGGATCTATCCATCAGTTTAATTGCCCGGCCAAAAATTATTTTTTTAGACGAACCCACTACCGGCCTTGATCCTCGTACAAGAGAACAAATGTGGAAAACCATTCGCCAACTAGTCCAAGCTGGAACAACCGTTATTTTAACGACTCAGTACCTTGAAGAAGCCGATCAATTAGCTGATCATATCGCTCTGATTGATCATGGAAAACTAGTTGCCTTAGGTACACCTCAAGCGTTAAAAGAAAAGATTGCCAGCAAGAAATTAAATTTAACTTTTCAAAATGAACTTCAAGCAACTCAAGCTGTTCAAGCAATTGCTGAGGCAACAAATGGCATAGTTCAGCAGACGGATAATATGGTGAACGTGTCATTTAATGAAGTTGATGACATCACTAAAATTTTAACTAACTTACAAGTTGCCAAACTATCCGCAAATGATATCCAAATTAAACAGCCTTCGCTTGATGATGTATTTTTTGCAATGACTGTTGGTAAAAACTAATTATAAAAGGAGCATAACAATGTTAGAAACTCATAAAACTAGTATTTTTAAAAGTACCTTAACGATGGCTTATCGCAATCTATTAAAAACTTTGCACAATCCAGATAAATTACTGGATGTAGTTATCCAACCCATTTTGTTCATGCTATTGTTCGGTTACTTATTCAGTGGTGCAATAGCAGGAAACGTCTACGCCTATTTGCCCACACTGGTTCCTGGAATCTTAATGCAATCTTTGATTTCAGCTGCTACTGGATCGGGAACTCAAATCAGTGACGACTTTAGTACAGGAATCTTTAATCGATTAAAAACATTACCGATTCCCCAAGTTGCTCCACTTGCTGGGCAGTTACTAGCAGACATTCTACGTTTATTAATTGCAGCCACCGTCTCTTTAACCACTGGATACTTAATGGGTTGGCGTCCAGCAGCTGGTCTAGGATGGGTAATTCTAGTAGTTATTCTTGATGTTTTCCTGGGGTGGGCATTAAGTTGGATTTTCGCGCTTTATGGCTTGTTCGCCAAAAGTTCCACCATGGTAGAAAGTATTTCACTAATGACCATGTTGCTTCTCGTATTTCTTTCGAATGCTTTTGTTCCCGTAAAGACACTTCCACCTTTCATGAAAATCTTAGTCGAACTTAACCCAGTTTCGTATGTTATCAATGCTTCAAGAACCATCCTGAATGCGGGATTTTGGCCTACATCGGCTTGGATAGTATTAGGTGCAGGAATCGTTATTATCTCCATTTTTGCTCCATTAACTGTTTTAGTTTATAAACGAAAATAATTGAATGGAACAAAAATTATTTTTAATACAAAATAAAAACTCCCCACTTACGCTGGATTAAATATCCATCGGCTGGTGGAGAGTTTTGCGCATCTGTAGAAGAAAATTTGATTTTAGAGGTATTTTGAGTCTGAAATTATTAATAATATAGAGTAAGATAGGGACAAATATAGTTCTTGGAGGTAACGCAAAATGGTTCAAAAAACTTGTACAACAATCCTAGTCGGTAAGCAAGCATCCCTCAATGGCTCAACCATCATTGCGCGTAATGAAGACGGCGATGATGCTTCTAATCCACAACGGTTTGTAGTAGTTGACCCTAGTGAAAATTCAAAAATTTACCACTCTGTTCATAGTGAAATTGAGATTCCATTACCAACAACCGGAGTACGCTATACTTCAACACCTGATGCAGATGCAACTTACGGTGTTTGGGGAGCTGGTGGTATCAATCAACATAATGTCGCCATGACTGCCACTGAAACAATTACTAGTAACCCACGGATGTTAAGTGTCGATCCCCTAGTGGAAAAAGGAATTGGGGAGGAAGATATCACCACCCTCGTTCTTCCATATATCGATAGTGCTCGGACTGGCGTGCTACGTTTAGGGTCACTTTTAGAGCAGTATGGAACCTATGAGTCGAACGGAATCGCCTTTGCTGACCAAGACGAAGTTTGGTACTTGGAAACATTAGGTGGTCACCACTGGGCCGCTGTCCGAATTCCAGACGATGCCTATGTGATTGCACCGAATCGCTTGAATATTGATTATTTTGATTTCAATTCCGAGGATTATCTGTATGCAGCGGATTTGCCTGATTTAATTACTCAAAATCATCTAAATCCTGATGATAATACTTTAAACTTCCGCCATATCTTTGGTAGTTCAACTGTCAAAGATCAGCATTATAATAATCCACGGGCTTGGTACGTTCATCAATACTTAGATCATAATTTCAAAGGTCAACCCACGGATCAAGATTTACCATTTATCCACCGGAGTGACCGCAAAATTTCAATTGAAGATTTAAAATTTTTACTGAGTTCTCACTTTGATGAAACTCCCTTTGATCCCTATGGTACCGTAGCGCCCACCGTGAAATTTCGTCCAATTGGAATTAATCGGAATTTAGAAACACATATTTTAGAACTTCGTAACGGTGTGCCCGATGCAATTGCCGGAATCCATTGGCTCGCCTTTGGTCCCAACACTTTCAATGCTTTGACACCCTTCTACAGTCAAGTTACCGATACGCCAGCATGCTATCGTGATACACCGTTAACTACAGATAGCAATTATATTTATTGGATTAGTCGCATTCTCGCCTTGATTGGTGATAGCAATTACGCTTTATATCAAAACTTGCAAAGTACTTATGAACAAGAAGTCATGCAACTGGTTCGAGCTGTGGAAAACCAGACTGATCAACAAGGGGATTTTTCCACAAGCGCCTTAGAAAAAGCTAATCAACAAATGGCTGATATTGTACTCCAACATTCACAAAAACTTTTAAACGATGTTATTAATCTAGGCTCACAGCACATGAAGTTGCGTTTTTCAGTTAGTGATTAGATATTAAAAACGAGAGGAAAATCAGGATTTGATTTTCTTCTCGTTTTTTGATGTTTATTATTTACAGTGGATATTAGTTTAACTTCAGAATTGTTAAGATACTCGTATTATTTCTGGTAAATTCTGTAATTATTTAATATTTCTATCAAGCTCTTCCATAATAAAAGGTGGTTCAAAAAATATATCGTACCTTTTGAAACATTTTTTAATTAGACTCATTTATCTGTTTTTTTGGGAATGTAATAAGGCTCTCCGTAGTTCCTTATCTGCAGCATAAATATATAATCCATTAATTCCTCGTGTTAAAAGGACATTCAGTTCATTAGGTAACAACGTATCGTAAATTTTTTGTTTCTTTCCATTTTTTAACGTGCGCTTATTAGTGGCGTTTTTATTAGCACTAAAATCCGGATCATAAATAACTTTACCATCCCGATACTTTACAGATGGGCCAATTATTACAGCGCTATAATTTAAATCAAATCCCTGAATAGTATATGTTGAGCCTGCTTCGTTAATAGTTTCCGGACGTTCGGCCCACGATAAATACTTATTAGAAGATTTCAATTGATTATTCCAAGGTAAACTCAGACCATCTACCTCAACTTTATACAAATCAGTTGTGCCAGACTTTTTCTCTTTAAATTCCCAATCAAAAGTTGCTAAAATCCTCGAAAGTCCTGATTCTTGATTTTGATTTTTTATCTTTAGCTGCTCATACATATCTCGTGGATCGTCGAATATTTTTAAATCATATTTAACATCATTCTTAGGAAAAGGTATAATTTCTTGCCGATAAACAAATGTTTTAATCCAGTCAATTGTCTCTTGACTAGCATTCATTCGTAATTGTTTCTTAAGCTCGATTAAATTACCATTATTTTTAGCATTCTCTTCTATTTTTCTTAAATCATCATCTTCAACATATTGTTGTGTTCGTAGCACTTGTTGTGGATCAAACACAGCAATTGTTATCCTTGATTTTTTGATAATATCTTGTAACTGATTCTGGCCTTGGTAAGATTGCTTTCCTTGAGTCCACAGCAGATGTGCTTCATCAACCAAAACAATATTGTCTTCATTCTCAAATTTATCATTAATAATAAAGCTCGTTGGCTTCATTACCTTTTCATTCAATCTTTTTTGAAGTCCTAGCTTTTTTGCTATATTGTTGTAAACTTTAACCTGCTCGTCATGATTAACTAACATGTATGTATTTTCATTATTTTCTTCAGATAAAGCATAAAATAGGGAACTTAATAAAACTGTTTTACCTGAACCAGCTGCGCCTTCGACCAAAATCAATTGATGATCGTTTCCTTTATTTAAAACTTCTTTTACCCGATTAATAATTTTATCTCTGGCTTCAAATTGTTCCATCGTTAGTTTATGAAAAGGTGATGCTTTAAAAAGAGCGTTATCTTCAATTACTTTTTCTATTGGAAATAAACTTTGTTCATTTTTTCTAAGCTTCTTCCATGATTTAGAAAAAATTTGATTCATTTCCTCGTAAGGAAAATACCTATATTGTGGATTATCACGCTTATTAGAAAGATTTTTAATAACTTCATTTCCTGTCAGATACAACATAAATTTATTCTCTATATCCAAAGTTAGTGATTTATTAAAGTGTTCATGACCTATCACAAACATATTTGAACCCTTCGCATAACGATTTCCCTCTCTAAAATGCTCCTTTGTTCTTTGTTTGATATTATTAGTTTCCCCGACATACACTTGGTACGTTCCATTTCTTTCAGAATAAATAATGTAAACAGTCGGATATTCTAATAGTAATTTTTTATTATCGATTCTCTCTAACTGTTTTAGTCCATCTTCACTAAAAGGAACGTTCCCAATTATTGGAGTAGAAATTGACTTTTCTCTTTTACTCATAAAATTTCAACCTACAATTCGAAAAATTTACTTATCCAAATAATTTTACCATTAAAAATTACTTTTAAATATTCTATATTGAGTACAAATGTTGTTTCTAAGATATATATCTACTTTTCAGATAAAAAAAACATAAAAATCTCATCGATTCTCATGCTTTTTTTAACTATTCTTCCTGTTTACGTTTTTCAAAAACCCTTCCAATCCAAGCCAACAACACATCCAACACAACGAATACTATCATCATAATCCCCAACAAATAATACCCGCGATAAATTTTAATTTGCTGTTTAAACGGCGCCTTCTTAACCTCATACAGAACTTCTCCTGTATTTTCTTTAATATCCAGCTTTCGAACTGTACTGCCGTCTTTAAAGATAAACCCAGCTGGCGTCTGAATTGTAGCAGTCTGTCCAGTCGTAGCTAGGAAATACGTTGTTGCATACAAGGTCGATTTTTTATGCTTACCATCGTAATCAACCTGATTGAAATACAACGTTACATATTTAGTGTGTGGTTTAACCTTAAGATTAATCGTCTGATTATATTTCTTGGTGAAGATATATGATTTAGGGTTATCTTTCAAAGTATCATAACCCACAATCGAGGCGTTCGAAATATTATAGCTCTGACCGTAAGGTGAGGTAATCTGTTCCGTTCCCACGACTCGATTCGTATCCACATTAATGTATCGAATCAGCGCATTTCTCAACCATGGCTTATTAGCTGGTAGGTTACTATTATCCAACTTAGTATTCACACTCTTTGGTGCTACTTGATTGTTAATCGACCGTACATATTTAGGTTTCTCAGTGATTTGTGGGAACTTGAAGTTTTTCAACATCTTGGTCGGTTCAATATGTTTATCATAAAATTTTTCCACCTGCGTAATTAATGGAAAATCTTTTTGAGGCGTTTGCCGAACTGGCACCGAGTTGTCTAAAATAATTCGATCAACTTTCCAATACCACGCCATCCAAGTATTAGCCCACAATTTTTTATTTCCTGGCATAATGTATGGTGTTCCATCATATGGATTGTACAAATCCGTTGTAATTTGAATCCCTGGCATGTGAACAATCTTTTTACCCTTTGCTCGAACTTCTTTAGCAAGTTGTTCGTGAGTATAAAATACATTGTATGATTCTTTTAAGTTTGCCAAATGAAACTGATAGCTTGGAATCCCAAGATATGTTAATCCAGCAACGGCCACCACTAAAACTACTGAAGTGAAGGCACTATATTTCCGCATAATTTGCCAAGCTTCAAAAAAGTTAAATAACGAAATTATCAGTAGAACATTAACAGCGAACCACAACCGTGGGAATAAGACTGGCGAAATAATCATAGCTCCCACTCCAGCTAATCCACTAACCAAGAAAATCATCCCACTCAAAGTGGCTTGTTCTAAGCTTGTTAATGTTTGAGGGGCAAAAATTCTTCTAAAAAGCTGACGCCGGCTAAAAACAACATACAGTCCTAGCATGAACGTTACTAGCAATAATGGTCCTGAATAAGCAACTGTATCTAAAATAATTTTAGTGAGATGGTATATAAAACCATCCCCCTTGCCGTAATTCTTAGTTTCAGCTGAACCCGATGATATCTTTAACATACAAATAAAGGCGACTGCATTAGCAACTGTTCCAACCGTCTTCCACCATAGATCATTGAAATCCTTTTTGGAACGGTTAAAGAAGCTAAAAAATCCAACAACCAGAATCGACGTTGAACTTCCCACTTCATTCGACATACCAACTAAAACGCCCAATATCAAAACAAACCATGCCATGATGTTATGGTGTTTTTTTACATGATAATCAAAACGATATGGCATAAAAAAGCCTAGCATCAAGACTGCTGGCCACAAGTAATTAGAGGTCCCACTTACCCACAATACTGTACTTCCAAAGCCAGCTAAAAAGAACCACATTAATAGATAGATTGCCAATTGTCGGAGCGGACGAAAAATAGCACGTTTACCGCTGGTTAGGATATTAATTTCAAAACCCACTACCAGATAAACTACCGTATTAACGATATTAATGATCCATTTAGGAAATTGCATGGCTGCAATCTCAAAAACAATCGAAGTAAAGCGAGCATTCCACTGCGTCATATGAGTATGAATAGCTCGCTTCCAATCGTACAAATTATGATATTCTTGAGGGCCCCCTTTAGCAGGCCATTCGCCTTCATACACAAAATGGTATAAAAAATCATCTCCAGTTAATCCAGCAAACTTATTTATATTCAAAATATATGTAAAAATCACAGCCATCACAGCCAAACTGCCAACAAATAACGCCCCATATTTGATAAATTTACTAGCTTTTTTAACCATGACCAATCTACCCGCCTACCACAGACTTCCTCCTTCAAATTAACCCTATTTATATTTAACGCCCTAGTTGCGTATCTGCATTTTTCTTACGACGTTCTAATTCTTCCGTCTTTTGTCCTAATTCGCGCTTAGTTTGTTCAACTTCATTTTTCAAATTTTTAATTTCGCTATTTTTCTTCATAGCAGAACTCATCGACAATACAAACATGAAAAAGGCACCAATTAATAAACAAACCAAAATCAATAAAATTAGTGGCATCTTAATCGTCGTAAATAAAAAGTTGATATCTGTCGCCGCCGTATTAGCTAACGCCAATAACGCAATCAAAATAACTAACACAATGCTGATAATAATATATACTTGTTTCTTCATCCTCCAGAACCCCTTCATTCCTCAATTTAATTAAATATTTATCCACTTTAAGAATAGCATAGGTTTAATCTGAAATTTAGCTGGTTATCATATTGGTAAATATTTTTTAGGACCTATCAATTACCTCACTATTTTGTTACTAATGCTTTGGGCTATTTCACAACAACGAACCATCAAAAAAACGTTGAATCATCAGCTTAACTCGGCTTAGATTCAACGCTTTTTATTAGTTTATTTTAGATTGGAGCCAATTAACATAGTCCGATTCACGTTCGATTGCTCTGGATAAAATCAAATAGTGTCCGTAATTAGCTTTAATCGCCAATTCATCTCCAAATAATAATTCTTTTCGAGCTTTTAAATGAACTACCTTTTGTTGATGCAATGCCAAACACTGTTTTAAAATTTGTTGCAAGATTGGGGCTCGTTGATCTGAAATACAATAAAGTTTCAATGATGTTAATTCATCATTCTTTAAGGTAATCGGTTCGGCAAGCCATCTTTTTAACGTCTCTTGCCCTTTAGCTTCAATCACGTAATTGATGACCTTCCGATCCTTAACTTCCACATCTTCAGCCACCTTAATCTGCTTTTCATCCACCATCCGTTGTAGTTCGGGATAGAGCTGACTATGTGATACCGTCCAAAACTCACTTATATCAGTTTTAAACTCACTAATCATATCTTTACCAGACATCATTCCGTTTTTATTTAATAATCCTAAAATAATGTACGGTAAAACTCTTGGTCTTGGCATTATTGGTTTCTCTCCAAATCTAAACTTTATTTGTTAATGCGTTTGTAGTTTTCATCAAAGTACTTACCAGCGCGGATGTCGTCAGTCATACCTTCGTATGGAGCTTCGGCAATAACTTCATCGTTGTCTTGGCCTGCATCACCCATATAAGTAATTGTAGCAAATTCTGGGACAACTAGCTTAGGGTAAGTTTCATATTTTTCACGAGATTCTTCCATCAAATCGATGTGTTCATTTTGGAAAGTAACCGTGATTTCTGGATGTTCTTCAACCCACTTAGGGAAGAAAATGGTTCCATTCAATTTCTTTTCATTAGGAACAAAGTCTAAGGCTACATCAGTACCAGTTGGTTCAGTCCAAGCTACTTTGTAAATACCTTCCGTTAACATAGCGATATGAGCTTCTTGGTCTTTTACCCAACGACCAGCAACCATTCCACCATGAATTCGGTAATCAACAGTATGATCATTTTTAGCATACCATTCGTATTCCCAACCATTATCGTATGTGTAAATAAAATGTGTTCCTAAAAAGTCATCTAAAGTTTTAAAAGTTTTTTCCATGATTTTTTACCCCTTTGTTTTTACATTTATGTTGTTATCAACATAAACAACTATATGACGATAACGACATAAAGTCAACAATTTTGTTTATAAAAAAAGAGTAATGCGCCTAAAAGCCACCATTATAGGGCTTTTTGCGTATTACTCTTTTCAATTTATCCAATACTATCTTCCATTTGAAACTTAATTAGCCGATCTAATTCCACCGCATATTCCATCGGTAATTGCTTGGTAAAGGGCTCTAGAAAGCCCATCACAATTAACTGGGACGCCGTTGCTTCATCCAAACCGCGACTTTGCATGTAATATAATTGATCTTCTGCGATTTTAGAGACATGGGCTTCATGTTCAATCGTTCCATCACTAGTTTCAATATCATTGACTGGGAAAGTATCGCTAGCACTATCGGGGTCCATTAAAATCGTGTCACATTCCACATGTGATTTAGCCTTGGTTGCGGCTTTAGTGTACTTAATCAACCCTCGATAATCTGCTCGACCACCATTGTGGCAAATTGCTTTAGAAACAATGGTACTGTGCGTATGTGGAGCCATATGAATCATTTTGGCGCCGGTATCTTGATGCATATTGGCTCCGGCAGCCGCAATTGAAAGCATAGAACCCGTAGCTCCTTGGCCAACTAAGTAAATGCTGGGATATTTCATCGTCACTTTAGAACCCAAGTTACCATCGATCCATTCCATGGTAGCGTTCGTCCCAGCTTGAGCACGCTTAGTTTCTAAGCTATAGACATTGGTCGACCAGTTTTGGATGGTTGTATAACGACAATAACCATCTTTTTTAACAAAAACTTCTACGACCGCCGCATGCAAACTATCTTCGGAATAGTTGGGCGCCGTGCAACCTTCAACATAATTAACACTCCCACCTTTTTCAACGATGATGAGCGTTCGTTCAAATTGACCAGTTCTTCCAGCATTAATCCGAAAATAACTTTGAATTGGAATATCAGCATGGACATTCTTTGGTACATACAAAAAGGTACCACCCGACCAAACCGCCGTGTTAAGTGCTGCAAACTTATTATCATCAGCAGGAACCAGTGTTCCAAAATATTGGCGAACTAAATCTGGATGTTTCTGAAGCGCCGAATCGGTATCCATAAAAATAATCCCTTGGCTTTCCAAATCTTTTTTGAGATTACTATAAATGGCTTCTGATTCATATTGTGCAGCGGAACCCGCCAAATATTTACGCTCAGCTTCCGGCACACCAATCCGCTCAAAAGTAGCCTTAATATCATTGGGAACGTCTTCCCAGTCCCGAGCGATGTGATCCGTAGCACGTTGGAAATACTTAATTTGATCCAAATCAATTCCATTCAAATCGGGACCAAATTTGGGCATCGGTAAGTCTAAATAGGTTTGATAAGCTGCCAACCTAATTTCAAGCATCCACGCCGGTTCATTTTTAGCCTGAGAAATCTGCTTGATTGTTTCAGCATCAATCCCCACTCCTGTTGAAAAAACGGGGGCGACTGGATCCATCGCTCCACGTTCATCCCTTAATTGGTCTTTTTCAAACTGTGGATTTTCACTTTCCAAAGCTGATTCCTCCTTGATTCAATCCATCTGCCATTGCATGCCATGCTAGCATTCCACAACGAACACGCGTTGGAAATTGGTTGAGGGTCGCAAACGCGATTAAATCACCTAATTGGCTTTCATCATAATCTTTTCCCAGAATCAAGTTCTGAAAATTTTGCATCAATTGTTGCGCTTCTAAAATGCGCTTGCCTGACAAAGCATCCACCATCATGCTGGCAGAAGCTTGACTGATGATACACCCTTGTCCCGTAAAACTAATCTGTTCCAAATGCTGATCCACCACCTTGAGATAAACCTCAATATCATCCCCACAATCAGGATTTTTCAATTTAGCGTGGTAATTATATTGCGGTAAAACTCCGACTCCGATCGGATACTTAGCATGATTTACAATTATTTTTTGATAAAGTTCTTGAATATTACTCATAATAAAATTTGACCCACCTGATTCATTGCTGCTAAAAGCTGTTCGACATCCCTCGTCGTGTTCATATACGAAACACTGGCCCGGACGACGCTACTTACTCCTAGAGCTTGCATTAAAGGTTCCGCACACATATGTCCGGCTCTAACCGCTACATTTTCGGTATCAATAATGGTCGCTACATCATGGGCATGAATAGTTCCATAGTTAAAACTAAGCACCCCTTGGCGCTCGGCCGCAGACCTTGGACCATAAACTTTAATTGCTGGTATCTGCCGTAATCCTTGGTATAACTGATTTAATAATTGCTGTTCATGTTGATGAATGGTTGTAAAACCAATCTTTTGTAGATATTGAATAGCAGCCCCCAACCCTAAAACTCCGGCAATGTTAGGCGTACCGGCTTCTAGCCGTAGGGGGAGCGGTTGAAACGTCGCCGTTTGAGCATCAACTTCATCAGCCATTTCCCCGCCAAATCGCAAAGGCGCAACCTGTTCTAACAAGTTCCGTTTTCCATATAAAACTCCAACTCCGGTAGGCCCATACATTTTATGTCCAGAAAAGGCTAAGAAATCAGCATCTAATTTTTGAACATCTAGGGGTAGATGACCAACTGCTTGAGCAGCATCTAATACAACCACTCCCCCCATATGATGCGTTTGTTCAATAATTTGCTTGGCATCCACAATGCTTCCTAGCACATTAGAAACTAACGTAATGGCGACTAGCTTGGTTTTCTCCGTAAGCAATTCGGAAAATTGCTGCATATCTAAATTCTGTTGGTCATCTAAACCGACAATTTTCAATTTTGCGCCCGTTTTATGAGCCACGCGTTGCCACGGAATGAAGTTCGAATGGTGTTCTAAAACACTGATAATAATTTCATCGTCTGGTTGAAGTTGTTTTTCCGCATAACCAAAAGCAACTAAATTTAGGGCATCGGTCGTACCACTGGTAAAAATAATCTCCGAGGAGTCCTGAGCATTGATAAAATCAGCCGTGGCTTGACGAACTGCTTCATATTGTTCCGTAACTTGGTGAGCTAATCGATACATTCCCCGATGCACATTAACTTTATGGGCATGGTAGTACATATCAATTACTTCCAATACTTCGTCTGGCATCGGCATGGTCGCTGCATTATCTAAATAGGCTATTTTTTGATCATCTATCATTGTTTACCACCATTACTTTTCCACAGTTTCTTTTGGTAAAACAGGTTCCATGAAATTATTGATTAAAATTTGTTTAGCATCCGCCTCCACTAATCCCCGACTTAAAAGATAGTACAACGCTTCTTCATCATACTGTCCTACACTAGCAGCATGACCAGCTTGCACATCATTTTCGTCAATAATTAACAGGGGATTAACACTTCCCTTAGCATGCGGTTCAATGGTCATTAACCGGCTTTCTTGGGCTGCATTAGCTCCATGGGCTCCCTTATTAATCTTACCGATACTAGTAAAATACACCTGGGCCTTTTCATAAAGAACTCCCCGCATTTTGATTCGGCTAAATGTCTTAGGAGCACGATGGTCGATTAATCCTTGGATTCCAATCCAATCATCCCGACGACCAAATTGGCCCACTTTGAATACAGCAGAGCTTCCCTGTTCTTCAAGCACCGTGATACATTTTCCAAGTACTTTACCCTTCACCTCAGGGTAAAATGACCAATCTAACTGAGCGTCTTTTTGACAATGCAAGTTTGCCATCCATAAACTTTGCTGTGGCGACTGTCCGCCCTGCAACCGATCAACTAAATTTAATCGACTATCGGCTTCCACTTTTCCACATGTTAATAAGTTAAGCCGGGTACTAACTGGCGGATAATGGATTTCGCGTTCTAATTGCATCTGACTTCCGGCACCAACGTTCAATAGCATGGTAAAAGCGGAAGGTTGTGCTGCTTCGAAGGTAATTTCGAGGTGCAACTTATTTTTTAAGGTCACCCGTGCTGGTAGAATCAGCTCAAGTCCTTGCCAAGATTGCTGGGCATGTTCCAACATAAATTGATTATCCACATTAGCTTGCAATTCACTTTCTAACAATCGTTTTCCGGCGACACTAAGCTGCTGCGTGGAGCCGAAAACTTGAATCCTACCACCTGCGGCCTGTAGCTCTTGTAAGGCTAATGGATTAGCTTTCCACGACCACTTCGTCGTTGTCATCGATGCATAGCTAAAATTTTGAGGATCATATTTAATCCCCATAATTTTCGGATATTTAGTTGGCGATTCTAATTTTGTTTCAATCGTTATCGCTCCCCTCCACGGCACCACTTAAATCGGCATAACCCGTTTTTTCTAGCTCTTGGGCGAGTTCTGGACCACCCGTTTTCACAATTTTACCGCCCATCATAATGTGGACCACATCAGGAACCACATAATTTAATAAACGCTGATAATGAGTCACCATTAAGCAACTAAATTCATCACTTCGCATTGCATTGATTCCCTTAGCCACAATTTGCAAAGCATCAATATCCAAACCAGAATCAATTTCATCTAAAATGGCAAAGCTCGGTTTCAGCATCATCATTTGTAAAATTTCATTGCGTTTCTTTTCACCACCAGAAAAATCAGCATTTAAGCCCCGATCAGCGTAGTCTTCATCGATTTCTAAAAAATCCATTTGTTGTTTTAGTTCATTTAAAAACGGTAAAATGGCCACTGGCTGATTTCCATTCCGCGCATTTAAGGCCGCGTGAATAAAATCAGCGTTCGAAATTCCGACAACTTCCGTCGGATATTGCATTGCTAAAAACATTCCTGCTCGAGCACGTTCATCCACACTCATAGTTGTAATATCTTGACCATCTAAAAAGATTTGTCCTTCCACAATCTGATAGAGCGGGTTACCCATGATGGTTTCTGATAGGGTTGATTTTCCTGTCCCATTTGGACCCATCAACGCATGTACTTCACCAGCTTTAATTTCTAAATTTACTCCGTTAAGAATAGGTTCCTCTCCGGCAACCACCTTTAAATCTTTAATTAATAGCGTACTCATCCTATATCATCCCCATTTATCGAATTAGCTTATCCCAAATAATTACCCGATTTTCTTTTAACGATTTAGGGACGTCAATGATTCTTTGGTTGGCACTTCCCCGAAACTGTAAGCTCAAATCCTTTTCAGCTTCTAAAAAGCGTCCATCCACCAAAATATCTAAATAACTTAATAATTGTAATTTATCATATGATTCTTGCATCAGTTCATCCCAAGTATAGCCAGTCCATGACCAAATATCTTTTTCGTTACCAAATTCAGCTCGGATTCGTCGCACCAACCGCAAACAAACTTGCGTGTTCAAAAACGGCTCTCCTCCTAGCAACGTTAAACCTTGTACGTAACTATTAGCGAGGTCCTTCATAATTTGATCTTCTAATTCATCTGAATAAGGCGTCCCATAATGAAAATTTTGCGCAGCTTTGTTATAACAACCCGGACAATTAAACAGGCATCCGGAAACATACAAGCTACATCGAATCCCTTCACCATCTACCATGTTAAAAGGTTTATAGTCGGCAATGTATTGGAGACTACGATCAGCTGCCAACCAGGCTTGTGGTTCCGGATTTTTAGGTAAGCGTACTGGTCGTGATTTATTCATTGGCTTCACCTTGACCCATATGTTTAACCCGTGATGCAATTTCTTGATGACGACCATGGACCATCGGACGAATCATTGGATTACCCAAATATCCACAGGTTCTTTTGACTACATCACAAGTCTTAGGATCGCGGTTACCACACTGTGCACATTCGAAGCCCTGGGCAGTGGGTTTAAAATCGCAATCATAACCACATTTGTAGCAATGATCGATTGAAGCATTAGTCCCTAAATAACCGACATGGTCATAAGCCCAAGTCCAGACCGCTTCTAGCGCAGCCGGATTTTGTTTTAAATTGGGATACTCACAGTAATGAATAAATCCACCCGAAGCGTACTTAGGATAGGCTTCCTCAAAACTTAATTTTTCAAATGGTGTAGGATTTTTACGCACATCATAGTGGAAACTGTTGGTGTAATATTCTTTGTCAGTAATGTCTTTTACCTTACCAAACTTTTCAATATCGTCTTCACAAAAACGATCCGTTAGTGATTCAGCTGGTGTGGAATAAACGCTAAAATGATATCCATATTCGTTTTCCCATTGGAGGCAGTAATCATGCAAGTACTTAACAATTTTTACGGTAAAATCATGAGCTTCCGGATTTTGTTCCCAATCGGCGCCAAAGAAAGCCGTGCCGACTTCGTATAACCCAATGTAGCCCAACGATATCGTTGCTCGATTCTTGTTAAATAATTCATCGACCTCGTCTTCGTCTTGGAGACGTTTGCCAAATGCACCATTTTTATAAAGAATGGGTGCATTCTGCGGCTGTGCCTGACGACAACGTTTAATTCGGAATAATAGTGCGCGTCGAGCGGTTTCAACGCGGTCTTCCATGATTTCCCAAAATACTTGGCGATCGCCTTTAGCTTCTAGCGCAATGCGCGGCAAATTAATGGTTACTACGCCTAAATTCATCCGACCATTATTAACTTCATTTCCGTTTGCATCTTTCCATGCTTGTAAGAAACTACGGCAGCCCATTGGAGCTTTAAAGTTCCCCGTCAATTCGACAATCTTGTCGTACATCAAGACATCAGGATACATTCTCTTAGTGGCACATTCAACCGCAAGTTGCTTAATGTCATAGTTAGGATCACCAGCATTGAGATTTAACCCACGTTTAATTGAAAAGACCAGTTTAGGAAAAATCGCGGTACGATGCTGCTTACCCAAACCTTTAATCCGAACCTTGAGGATTGCTTTTTGGATTTCTCGTTCAAACCAGGAAGTTCCCAATCCGAATCCAACCGTAGTAAAAGGTGTTTGCCCATTAGATGAAAACAAAGTATTAACCTCGTATTCTAGAGCTTGCATTGCATCATAAATATCCTTAGCCGTTTTTGTTTTAGCAAATTCGTCCCGGCGACCTTCTTCAACCCATTCTTCAGCTTCTTTTAAATGTTTTTCATAGTTTAATTTAGCGTATGGAGCAAGCAATTCATCTGCTCGATCGGCCGAACAACCACCATATTGACTAGAAGCCACATTAGCAATAATCTGTGACATTTGAGCAGTCGCCGTTTGGATTGACTTAGGAGGTTCCACATCTGCATTTCCAATCTTAAAGCCCTTTTCCAGCATCCCCTTAAAATCAATTAGACAACAGTTGGTCATCGAAGTTAGTGGAGAATAATCTAAATCATGGAAATGGATATCTCCTCTTAAATGAGCCTTAGCTACAATTTCAGGCATCATGGTTAATCCCACTGATTTACCCACCATTCCGGCAGTCAAATCTCTTCTGGTACTAAAAACATTACTATCTTTGTTGGCGTTTTCATGAACCACCATGTCATTTCCGTTAAAAAGCTGATTAAGTTTGTATTGTGGATCAATGGCGGTCTTCCATTTTTTAATATCTTTTTCACGATAAGCTTCGTACCGTTCTAATAGTTTAGCTTGCTTATTTAACCGCAAAATTTCTTGAAAAACTTGTCTAATATCGGCTGTGCTGATGTTATTGTCCCAATCATCAACAATACGATTAAAAATTTGTTCTTTTAAGCTGGTCTGGAGCGCCGTATCAGAGGTTAATGTTTCTACTACTAAAGCAATTTTATAAGGGTAAAAGTTAACGACTTCCCCATCAACTTTTGTCACCTTCATTTTTTTCAAATTTTCAATTTTGTCACTTAGTACTGTTTTAATACTATCCATCTAAAATTCAATCCCCTTTCTACCAAATCCCCATAATAGGTCCAACCATGTATAAACCGAACCCCATCACTACCATGCACAAAACCGTCACTAACCAACGATAAACTCCGTGCATGCGATATTTTTCTGGTAAAACTTTCGCTTCCAGAATTAACAAAAAACCTAAAACAATTGGCAAAAGCAAAGCGTTCATTACTTCCACTGAAACTGCTAAATTAACTAAATTGATGTTAGCTAATACCAAAATGGCCCCAATAATATGTGCCAAGCAGTAAATTATGTAAAACCCTATACTTCCCTTTTGAAGCGGTTCGTTTAAACTATGTTTCCAATTTAAAACCTCAGTAACGCCCCAAGTGCCGGCTAGGGCTACGACTAACGCAGCCACCAATGATCCACCTAATAAGCTCATCCCCGTAAATAATTTAGCCGGATAACTTCCGATAAATGCACTTAAACCACTGGCTAAGTCACTGACCGTTTCTAAGGCCACTTGCTGGTGCTGAAGTCCCATCGTCGCCGCAAAACGCAAAAGCAATCACAAACGTTAACATAATTCCTTGTGTTACCAAGGTTCCCACAAAAGTATCATGTTTTTCTTTGTTAATACTTTCCACGCCCAAATTTTTGTCGACTACGGCTCCTTGTTGATAAAAAATCATCCACGGCATAATTACTGCTCCAACATTAGCAGCCACTAAATAAATATAGGATGAATTATGCCATGGAATGGTACCAATACCACGCACCATATCGCCCAGTTGCGGTTTAACCATTACTACCACGACTAAAAAAGCCAACTCTGCTAAACCAATCATGACACCTACTTTTTCAACCCGTCGATAGCTGCCGCTAAACGCAATGGCAATCAGTAAAACGGTCGCAATGGGAATTGTAATCCATTTGGAAATACCAAACATTTCGCCCACTCCGGCAATCCCTACAAATTCCGTCAATAATGCGCCAATAGCTGAAATAGCTAGGGTTCCAGCCGAAATCCAAGCCCACTTCTTACCAAAATACTCTCGGATTAACTCACCATGTCCCTTTTTAGTCACAATTCCGAGGCGGACCGTCATCTCTTGCGCAAAATATAAGACTGGAATCAATAAGATTTGGGGAAGAATCATTGTATATCCCCATTGAGCTCCCGACTGAGCTGCAGTGATCAAACACCCTGCATCGGTATCAGCTAACATCACAATTAAGCCGGGACCCCAAACATTAAAAAAATGTTTCACTTTGAAATATGAGGTTGATTGATAACCTCGATTTAAGATATGATTGATGTCGAATGTTCTAACTCTGCGCATTCATTATCGGTCCTTCTTTCTGTCGATAATTCAAATAACCATATCTAAAGATTACTCCGAAATTTTTTAAATTCAATTCTTGAAAACACAACATCTATGTGCTTATCCATATGTATAATACAATATATAGTATAGGGTATCCATTAAAACGCCTTGTCTGCGCGTTTTGCTGGATACCCTATTTTTCTTAAAATTAATCAAAAAAGAGTGACATGAAATCTAAAAAAATGTTCTTCAAAGATTTAAAAATCTTGAAAAACATTTTAGTTAGTTGACCTTCACGGCGCTAAAAAATGCACCAAAAATTAGTTTATCCATGCATTTTAAATTACGCGTTTAAGATAATTTTTTTAATTTGTTTAAACGAATTGGCCACATAAGTAGGTTGGTAGGCTTGAACTACCGGTAATGCTTGAGGATTGTACCAAATACTGTTTAATTGTGCGCGTTTGGCACCCAAAACGTCGGCTTGAAGCCGATCGCCCACCATCAGGGCGTTCGTCGTTAAATTTCCATATTTTTTAAACATCGGTTCAAAGAAACGTTTATCCGGCTTAGCAAACCCAATGTCTTCTGAGATGAAATAGTCTTCAAAATAATGCTCTAGTCCTGAACCTTTTAAGCGACGAAGCTGCGTTTCTTTGACGCCATTAGTTCCTACTAGTAAATGGACCCCCGCCGCTTTTAAATCGCTTAGAAGCTCATCTACGCCTTGTAGTTTGTAAAAATTAGTGTCTAAGCTACTACGATATTCTGCCTCCACCGTTGCTCCGTCAACTTTAATTCCTAATAAATTAAAAGCTTTGGAAAAGCGCGTATTCAATAGAGCATCTCTAGCCTGACCTTGTTCAATTGCTTCCCAAACTTGATGGTTAATTTTGGTGTATGTATCAAACCCCTGCTTCAAGTCAGAAACCCCATATTTAGTCATTATTTTGGTTAAACCTTCTCGTTCTCCCCGCTTAAAATCCAGCAAAGTGTCGTCCAAATCAAAAATTGCATATTTAATCATCATTTACTCCATTCTAAAATACGATTTAAGCCCCAAATAGCAAACAAATGTTTGTGTATTAATACATTGTTTAATATAATTGTATAAGTAATATATTGTCTATTATTAATGCTTTATTATATAGAAAATGAAACGGAACAGGAAGATGCCAAAATCTAAAAAATTTAAACCCCTTAGAATTTTTTCTAAGTCAAACATCGTAATTGTAATTTTAGCGGCCCTTGGAATTCAGACTTATCCTAACTTAACCAACAACCAAATGGCTAAATCAGATTCCAGTGATTATACCACAGATGATACGTCTGATAGTGCAACGGTAATTGAAAATCAAATTGCCAATAATATTAATTCGAGAATTCCTTTTCAGATCAATTTTACGGACAATAACATTATTATTAAAGTACCTAAAATCGATATCTTTAGCTTTACCAGAAATTACGTCCCCAATACGTTAGCAGTTCTAAAAAGTATCAAAAATACCAAGTTACCGACCTCTGCTAAAAATGTTAAGTTTTTAGTGGGCGATGATGCACAAATCTTCTCCGTCAGCGCCATCAAAAAAGCTAATTTCAGTGCTAAGAAAATTAAAGAATTTGGTACTAGTGGGACGGCGTCGGAGATTACCGCTAAAACTTACCAAAACTATTATCAACAATATATCGTGCCTAAAATCCTCAAATAAAAAGTACCGTAGAAAATTTAAATTTTTCTGCGGTACTTTTATTTATATACTTATTTTTATCTAAACATAGTCTTAGTTGCTTTTAGCAAGACTTTTGGATCTTTTTCATAGTGATGAACCGGCGTCATTTGTGATTCTGGAATACCCATGAAGTGGTAAACCGCCTTTTGAGCGGCTCTGATTGAATACTGTTCCGTAAAGACCATATCAAATGGCATTTCAGCAAATTGACTAACAAAAGCCAAGTTCTTAGAGTTCTTTGGTACAACGTCTGGACGATCTCCCACTGCCCGTTGGTTGAACAAAGCACTAGCATATGGCATGTAAACTGGAATAACATTCACGATACTATCCATGATTTCTTCTTCATGATTGATGATGTTATCAGCTGCTCGGTCAACTTCTGATAGATGTCCTAGAAGTTCTTGAAGCATTTCTTTACCCGTCATTTCAATCACTGGTTTATCAACATAATCCCCATTTTTACGTGGGAACATGAAGTAACCCCAGAAGACCGTTTCATTTTCCTTTTGGGCATGGAAATGAGGTTGGTGATGCACCACAATGGATAGGAGGTTGTTACTATCTACCCAAGTATTTAGCGCATTCCCCGGTTCTTGTTGGGTAATTCGACTAATTTCATTTACCAAGTAGTGGTTATTAGTAGTAACCGTGAAACTCATCCATTCACTTTGGGCTCGATCATTAAAGAATTTATCAGGATTTCCAAGGTTATAAAAATGTTCTGTAGCTTGTTTCCAAAGGGCTGCACTTGGAGCGTATTCCATATTTTCTTTAATTGGCGTGTTGAAATCACCCATTGATGAACTATCCGTAATTGCTCCATTAATATCAAATACTAAATCATTTTCATCAACTTCGATTTTTCCAGTTTCACCGCTCTCAACATCTTCGTATTCAAGTCCCGTAACGATAATATCATCACGGAGCGGAGTGTCTTTGAAGTTAAATGCCGTAATTTTTCGGTTATTAATAAATTCAACGCCTTGATCCGCAAGGTATTTTCTCATAGGTAAGATAATACTTTCAAACTGATTGTATGGTGTACGAGTTACCCCTTCCAAAGTATTGATTCGACTGAATTCTAGAATCATCCGATTCATATAGCGCCGAAGCTCCATGGCCGAGCTTTCCTTCTTGAAGGCAAAAGTAGTTTCCCACATATACCAGAAGTTAGTTGAAAAAATATGAGGACTTTCAGCGAACCATTCTGCAATGCTAATATCGTTTAATTTATCTTCCTTACTCTCTGGCATCATCATTAATTTAGATAGTAAGTAGCGATCTTTATTATTAAACTGCATCCGATTATAGTCGTCTGCTCCACCATTGTTACGAATTCCATTCTTCTTATCCATCAATCTGGCAACATCATGAGTGGGATGTGCATGATCGAAATTCAATATATCATCCGTAACCGATTGGCCCGGATTGTCCAAAGATGGGACACTCCGCAAAATGTCCCAGAGATTTTCGTAAGTTTCTTCGTTTAACATCCGTCCACCCTTGGCTAAATAGCCTCGGTTGTTAGACAGACTTTGATTTCCATATTCTTGCTCATAGTCGGCGACGGCAGCCCCATCATTGGCACCATGTTTTTCTAAACCAAACATCGTAATCTGGTTACCAGACCACCCACCATCGCGAATCAAATAAATACCTGCTGCTAAATTGGCAATTCCAGTACCGATCATATATGCTTTTTCCATAATATGTACCCTCCTGTGCTCAAACCTTGTACAGTATTCTTATATTTAAATTCATGAATATAATAGCACTTTATCCGCCATAATGCGAATATTTTGCACCGTTAATTTTTATTTACTATTACTAAAATAAAAGGTCGGCTTCGCGCTCCTGCTGAGTTGCAGTTTTAGCTCACCGACCTTTTTATGATTTAGCCACTAATATGATTTTCATGAAGGATCGCATTAAATTCTTTCATAATCCGATCGTCTTTTTGCCATTCTTCCCAAGCCGTCATGGACTCATCCGGCATCTCGTAGCGCTCCCCAATATACTTTTCGTAATTAATAACATGTTGGGAATGTGAGATATTTAATTGCAAAATTCGGACAGATTTAATATAACCACGTTCAGCGGCTAATTCAGCCCGACCATTCATCATCATATTTCCAATTTCAATATATTTAGTTCCGTCTAAGCGCGTAATCTCTTGGATTAGCGTAAATGTTTCATTACTCTTCATTGCTCTGCCTCCACTTCTACTAGTATAGTTTGCCGTAGGAGGTTGTGTCTAGTGACACTTTAGACAACAAAAAAGGATCCTGACCTTTTGATAGTCGGATCCAGCATAAGAGAGAAAGAGAATTGATTGTACAGGTAGGAGATGCGCCACTACCTTACACGAACAATGATAACGCTTACAACTATGAGTGTCAATACTGTTTAGCAATTTATCCAAAAAAATAGCGATACAGTTTAGCACCTGTACCGCTTATTTTAGATATTAACTTTTATTCGACCGTGACACTCTTAGCTAAATTACGTGGTTGGTCTACGTTATATCCACGCTGCAAACTAGCATAATAAGCTAACAATTGAGCAGCTATCACACTAACCAATGGCATCAACATTTCGTCCACTACTGGAAGTAAGATATCATCTGTAGAATTAGCCAAATCTTCACTAACCATGGTGATGACGTTAGCACCACGAGAAAGAACTTCTTGAAGATTACTACGCGTATGATCCGCCGTCTTAGATTGCGTAATAATTCCAATTACCGGCGTTCCATCTTCAATCAAAGCAATCGTACCATGCTTTAATTCACCAGAAGCAAAACCTTCAGCTTGGATATAAGAAATTTCTTTTAGTTTCAAAGAAGATTCCAAGGCAACATTATAATCCAAGCCTCGTCCAATATAAAACGCATTGCGCGTTTCTCGTAAAGTTGCTAGAGCTAACTCTTCAATCTTACCCTTCTCATCGACCACGGTTTGAATGGCATTAGCAACCTTACTCAATTGTCCCGTAATATCAAAATTGACAGCTGTAGCATTAGTCTTTTCACGTCCCATTGCTACTGCCAATAAAGCTTCTACTGCGATTTGCGCTGTATATGCTTTAGTTGAAGCAACGGCAATTTCAGGACCCGCTTCCAGCGTAGCTGAGAAGTCCGCTTCACGAGCCAATGTTGAGTTAGCAACGTTAGTAATTGTTAGGCTGGGTTTTTGCCATTCATCGTTTACTCGAACTAAAACTTGACGACTATCAGCAGTCTCTCCACTTTGACTCAAGAAGATAAAGAAGGCTTGATCTTCAATGATAGGATCGTCGTAAGCAAATTCAGAAGCTAATACCACTTCCGTAGGAGTTTTGGTAAACTTCTCAAATAACTTCTTACCCACTAATCCAGCATGATAACTGGTTCCAGCCCCAACGATGTAAAGTTTAGAAGCTTGATTAATTTGATCTAACAAAGCTTGATCAAAGTGAATATTGCCGGCGTGATCTAAATATTTAGCTTCGATACGACGGATTACAGCAGGTTGTTCATCAACTTCTTTAAGCATGTAGTATGGGTAAGTTCCTTTATCCGCGTCAGCTTGATCAATATCAACAGTGAAAGGAGCACGGTCGATCCTTTCGCCGGCTAGATTACTAATTGAAATGCTTTGAGGCGTAATCTTAACTACCTCCCCGTCGTGTAATTCAACAAATTGGTTAGTCACGTTAATCATTGCCAATGCATCACTGCAAACTACATTGAAATCTTCGCCCACTCCGATTAACAAAGGACTCTTGTTCTTAGCTACGAATAAGGTTTCTGGTAATTGACGGTCCATCAAAACAAAGGCATATGATGAATCTTTTAATAAACTAATTGCTTTTTTAAAAGCTTGTTCCGTATCCATCCCTGCTTTAGCAAAACGATCGATAAGTTGAACCACAACCTCCGTATCCGTATCGCTTTGGAAAGTAACTTCAGATAAATAGTCTTTTTTAAGTTCTTTGAAATTTTGAATTACCCCGTTGTGAACTAAGTAAAAACGGTGGTCTTCTGAAAAATGAGGGTGAGCATTTTCAATACTTGGTACTCCATGTGTTGCCCAGCGTGTGTGGCCAATTCCTGTGGTTCCCATGACATCATCCGTAATTTTTTCCTCAAGATTTTTAATCTTACCTTGAGCTTTAACCAGATGATCTTCACCATTAGCATTGCTGACATAAATTCCCGCAGAATCATATCCACGATATTCAAGTTTTTTAAGTCCATTTACTAATAGATTGGTTGTATCAGCTCTTCCAGTAACTCCTACAATTCCACACATACTACTTGCACCTCTAAATTAATATATTTAAATTTTTAAAATTGGTATATAGAACGATTATTAATATATAACGGCTTTATAGAATTGTCAAACGCTAATATTTAAAATCGGTATATATCAAATGCCGAAATAGGTATAGTAGCAATGCTTTTCGCGTATAAAAAAACTATGCCATTTTTTGCAAAATAGCATAGTTTTTTAAATTTATTCAGTTGTAGAAGTTGAATTCAACTAATTAATCCACGCCAACTTCACTTTGAACTACAGCAACAATTCGATCAACATATTGACCAACTGCTTCTTTTGTAGGAGCTTCGGCCATAATACGAAGTAGGTCTTCAGTCCCTGAAGGGCGCACTAGAACTCGACCTTCACCGTTCATTTCATTTTCAACTTTTTCAATGATATCTTTAATTGCTTGATTTTCAAGTGCTAGCTTCTTATCTTGTACTCGAACGTTAACTAATTTTTGAGGGTAAGTTGTCACATCAGCAGCTAACTCAGACAACTTTTTACCAGTTTGTTTAACCACGTACATCAATTGAATGGCGGTTAACATACCATCTCCAGTAGTATTGTGGTCTAAGAAGACAATGTGTCCGGACTGTTCACCACCAAGGTTATATCCGTCTTTAAGCATTTCTTCAACCACATAGCGGTCACCAACTTGGGTCTTAACCGAGTGCATATCATTAGCTTCTAGAGCCTTATATAGTCCTAGATTACTCATCACGGTTGTAACCACAGTATCGTCTTTCAAACGTCCGCGTTCGCTCAAGAATTTACCACAGATATACATAATCTTGTCACCGTCAACGATATTACCTAATTCATCAACGGCAATACAACGGTCTCCATCGCCATCAAAAGCAACTCCCATATCAGCGCCTTTTTCGACCACAAACTTAGCCAATCCTTCAGGATGAGTAGAACCAACTCCAGCGTTGATGTTCAAACCATCTGGATTTGTTGCCATCGTATCAAACTCAGTATTTAAGTCCGCAAATATTTGTGAAACGTAGCTACTGGTTGCTCCATTAGCAGCATCAATTGCGATATGCAAACCTTCCAAGTCATCGGGAATAGTTTGTTCAAGAAAGGCCGTATAGTTTAATCCACCTTCTGGATAATCAGTCACTGAACCTAGTCCAGTAGATGAAGGACGAGGTAAGTTGTCTTTATCAGCATCTAAAAGTACTTCGATTTCAGCTTCAAGTTCATCTGATAGCTTGTAACCATCTGAACCAAAGAACTTGATTCCGTTATCTTGAACCGGATTATGTGAAGCAGTAATCATTACACCAGCGTCAGCTTCTTGTTTACGAACAAGATAAGCCACACCAGGAGTTGTAACAATTCCCATGTCCATAACTTCAATGCCGACTGAAAGTAAGCCTGAGATCAATGCATGTTTTAACAATTGTCCTGAAATTCGGGTATCTCTTGAAACTAAAACCCGTGGTTGTTCATCATCTTTAGCATGCTTAGTTAAAACATAACCACCAGCACGGCCTAATTGAAACGCTAATTCTGGAGTCAATGTTTCATTTGCAATTCCTCGAACTCCGTCAGTACCAAAATACTTTAATTTCATTGTTAATAATCTCCTTTGTTAATTCACCTGTGTATCTGTGTTTCCGCTAGCATCAGATGTGCTTGTACTGTCGGAAGTTGCACTATCTGAGGTCGTTTGAGCTGAAGAATTAGTGGATGCATTTGAATCGGACTGGGCAGATTCATCCGTGGCACTGGAAGCATCTGAACTAGATTCTCCTGAGCTTGATTTAGAGCTGCTTGAACTGCTAGTTGAAGCTGAACTTTTTGCTTTAGAAGCTACTTTCGTAACTGGAATGGTAACATTTACTGATTGAGGCGTTAACACCACGTTTACAATGTTACCGTTTACGTCTAAAGCTTGCAATACTGCTCGAGCAGAAATATCTTCCGTTGTGTTGCTAGGAACATTAACATCTGCGACTACTTGAGAAATGCGTTCAATATCTGTAGCTGAACCTGTGGCCTGAACCTCCGTAGTTGAGGATTTAACATTTCCCATGGTGTAGCCTTCTTTGATCATATTGGTATCGTAACGATATCGAATTTCAAAGTTTTTAGTTCGTCGTCTAGCAATCGAAATCTTAGCTAATTCGGGATCAATCTTATATTTAATATCCTTTCCCAGACCCGTAACTTTATACTTAACTGTATATTTTCCAGCCTTGTAATCTTGCAAGTCCAAGTACACCTTGAAATTACGCGTGTTAGTTAAGGTCGTTACCAGCGCACTGGTTCCAGACAAAGTCACCTTTACGTTCTCTCGATAACCGCTCACTACGTACTTAGAAGTATTAACATCCAAGTCGACCGGCATGGTGATAGTAGTCGTCTTAGTCGACATCAAAGCCGAATTATTTTGATTAGAATCGCCTCCCGAGGTGCGGGTTGCGGTTAAATGATCTGTCTTTACGTATGCAAAAAGTAGAACGGCTAACACTAGCGCAATTAAGCGATATCCTAAGTTTTGTGTAAAAAGTTTTTTCACTTAGTGTCGCCCCCTTTTTCCTTTAAAGAACGACGAAATATTTTCTGTAACAGAAGCAAAGAATGGTGTCGGTCCTTCATCGGCCGTAATTAATTGCGTACGGAAATATTTTAGATACGACTCTTGTGTCATTCCGCGAATTAATTCACCATCTTTCATAATAGAAACTTCACCAGTTTCTTCTGAAACAACAATGGTAAGAGCATCGGTAACTTCACTCATCCCCACAGCCGCTCGATGACGCGTTCCTAATTCTTTTGGAATTAAGTTACTTTGTGACAATGGTAAGTAGGCTGCTGCTACCGCAATTTTATCATTTTTGATAATAACTGCCCCATCATGCAAAGGGGTATTCGGAATAAAAATATTAATTAGTAGTTCTCCCGAAACATCCGCGTCTAATGGAATCCCCGTTTCAATATAGTCATCTAGCCCTGTATCCATTTGAATTGATATTAAAGCCCCAATTCGCCGCTTAGCCATGTATTGAATCGCTTTATCCAAAGCTTTGATCAAGCTTTCTTCTGCTTCATTTTGTGAATGATTCTTAGCAAAAATCGAACCCCGACCGAGATGTTCTAATCCCCGTCGAATCTCCGGCTGGAAGATAATCACCATGGCAATTACGCCCCAGTTGATGACTTGGTTCATGATCCAATACACGGTACTTAATCCAATATACCAACTACCAACCATAATAACTACGATTACAATTATTCCACGGAATAGCTGTACCGCCTTGGTTCCTCGAAGTAACATAATTAGCTCGTAAATTACAAACCAAACCACAATTATATCGATTAAATTGATGAGGTTACTCCATGTTAATAGTTGGGACCAATTTATATCCATAACCGTCCCTCCAAATTTTATTCAACGCCCATTATACCATGGACCTGCCGTTCTTTATGGTCTTTTCGAACAAAGAAGAGTTTAGAAAATCAAATTATTTTTCTAAACTCTTCTAATATATACCAATTAATTATTTCTCTTCACCGATAATTCGAACTTCGGTTTCTAGCGTTACTCCAAATTGTTTCAAGACGGTTGCTTGAACATGATGAATCACATCCATGTAATCTGTTGCGGTGGCTCCTCCAACGTTAATGATGAAGCCCGCATGTTTCATTGAAACCTGTGCGCCCCCCACTGTAAAGCCTTGAAGACCTGCCTCATGAATTAATTTTCCAGTAAAGTAGCCTGTTGGTCGTTTAAAAACACTCCCACATGATGGATATTCAAGAGGTTGTTTCGAAGCTCGCAAACGATTCAGTTCGTCCATCCGAGCTCGAATTTTGTTAGCATCCCCTGAACGTAACTTAAAGGTTGCCGAAAGCACAACATCTTGATAATCTTGCACACTACTATGGCGGTAACCGAAATCGAGTTCATGGTTATTTAAATTTTTAATCTCGCCATCTCTCGTCAAAATTTCTGCGCTAGTAACTACTTCACTAATCTCACCATCATAGGCACCCGCATTCATAAAGACTGCGCCCCCGATTGATCCAGGAATACCAGCTGCAAATTCAAGGCCCGTTAATCCTGCTTGGTAGGCTACTTCCGTGGTCTGAATCAGTGCCGCCCCTGCTTCCGCAACAACTTCATTTCCATTGACCTGGATGTCATCCATTTTAGTTAAAATTAACGTTAACCCTCGAATACCACCATCTCGCACAATTAAATTACTTGCATTACCAATAATGGTCAATGGCGTATCCGTTTCTTTTGCCCAAAGTACTAGTCGTTTGGTTTCTGTTACTGACTCTGGAAATACCAACAAATCAGCTGGACCACCAGTTTGGGTATTGGTGTATTTTGACAAAGGCTCATGCTCTAACACTTGAACCTCTGGAAATGCATCAGCTATTGATTGATCCATCATACTTTCCCCTCTTACTTTTTCTTTTCATCTTAAAATCTCTTAGTCTATTCTATCACTTTACCTTGGCTTATTAAACGCGCGCACAACTCGTGTGAAAGGATTGCTGATGCTGGTGAAACTGGGTTTTCGGCGTGCTTTTCAAGTGCTGTTAAAAAGCTTCGCACTAACGGGTCAAATCCCCTAGTTTTCAAGTTAGTCTGCCAATCAGGAGCCTGTTGATAATGTTTAATCCCCTCTTTTTGAAGCGTTAAGGAACTTAAGTTATCCACAGTGGAAATCCCTCTTTGACTAATCACTTGGGCCATCTCGCTATTAGTTTGAGTTTGCATATCAATCATTGCTGTTCCTAACATATCTCCCTTGCGAAGATTAATTCGCGCTAAAATCAAATTACCGTCCTGTTGGATCAGTTGACCGTCGACAAATTCTACCGTTCCTGAACCCATTAAGAATTGCGTGGTATCGATTACGTGAATCATTAAATCATAAACTGCAAATAACGGATTTTGCTGCTCTAATTCACGAGTTTTAGTTACCGTAACTAAATGCTTCGCTGGTAATTGAGCTAATTGTTGATGAAAAGGCACAAACCGGCGATTAAATCCACAGGTTAATAAAACTCCTTGTTTTTCAGCGAGACGATACAATTCTCGAACTTCATCTATATCTTCTGATACTGGTTTATCCACAAAGACGTTGATTTTATTTTCCAAAAATTTCTTAATAATGGCATAGTGGGTAGCAGTTGGTGTGTGCACAAAGACTGCTTCTACTCCCTCTGTTATTAATTCGTCTGAATTAGTTGATCCATATTGAAATCCAAATTGTTTTTGAATATGAGCCAATTTCTCCGCATTACGACTACTTAAATGCCATTCAAAACGATCTTGTAACTCACTATACACCGGTAAATAGGCTTTTTGAGCAATATTTCCTAATCCGATCACTCCAACTTTAATCATCTTAATTAGCTCCTTTACTCGCTCACTTTTATTCGTTAAACTATAGGTTAAATCAATAAAGGAAAGTGATTCAATTGAACTTTATCGCAATGGACTTTGAAACAGCAGCTCCTACTCGTGCAAGCGCCTGTTCAATTGCACTGACTGTTGTTCAAAATGATGTCATTACAGACGAACTTTACTCATTAATTAACCCTGAAACTGAATTTAATTGGCGCAATGTCCAAGTTCATGGCATTCATCAAGCCGATGTGAGTGATGCACCCACATTTCCAGAACTCTGGCCCGTCGTTAAACAGTTCTTTACACCCGACAAACTGGTTGTGGCCCACAATGCAACTTTTGATAATAGTGTCCTTAAAAAAACTTTAGAACGTTATCAAATTAATCGACTACCATATCAAACACTAGATACTTTACGAACTTCCAAAAGCTTCTATCCAGATTACACCAATCATAAACTTAATACGATTTGTGATAATCTTGGAATTGATTTGCAGCACCATCATAATGCACTGGATGATAGCCGTGCCTGTGCGAATATCTTATTACATCAAGAACATCGATTTGGAGCCGATGCCTTAGCTAGTTTTATTCGTCCGATTAAGTAAGGGATAATTCCATTTTTATAATTTGACGCCCCTGACCATCCATGGTTGGGGGCGTTTTAGTTTGAAAACCTAGGTTTTGGTAAATTTGAATAGCATACTGATTATTATCCAAAACTGCTAGCCAAACTTGCTCTAACCAGCTAAATTGCTTCGCCCAGTATAAAGCTTCATCGACTAACATTGTCCCAATCCCGTTATGCCAGTAGTCTTTTAAGACACCAACGCCTAATTCAGCCCGATGCTTCACTTCATCAGTTTCGATTAAGGTCACAATGCCAATCGGCGTCTCCCCCAACTTAGCAATTAAGAGAAAATTCAATGGGCTTTGCTGGATCAAATTTAGATTTTCACCAATTTGTTCTAGACTTAACTTAGAAATTGCATCATCAAATTCAATGGAAGTTGTTTCAGATTCCAATTTTTGAATTAGTTGAACAATCCCTTGTGCATCCTCAGCTTGCCCCTCAACAAAACTAACTTCATCGGCCATTGATATTTTCCTCAATTGCTTCTTCGATTTTTTGATAATGTTCACCGTTAGGCTCCAAAGTTAGAAAACGTTTGGTATTGTCATGATTGCGATCTAAAATAACCCTTAAAAATTGATCTGGCAAATACGATTTAATATACTGTGACCATTCCACCACGGTCACTCCATCACTTTCAAAGTATTCGTCAATTCCAATATCTCCCGCACCGTCTTCTTCAAGACGATATGCATCGATATGAAATAATGGCATATTACCATCATGGTACTCATGCACAATGGTATAGGTGGGACTCTTCACGTAGCGCCGAATTCCAAGTGCTTGAGCAATGCCTTTTGTCAGTGTCGTTTTTCCGGCTCCTAAATCACCATCTAATAAGACCACGTCGTTAGCTTCCAGTAATTCCCCGATAATTTTGCCAAATTTAATCGTTTCGGCTTCGTCATTTAGTTGATAGGTTTCCATGATTATTTTTCCTCCAAAACTTCCGTTGGCAACTGCCAGTCAATTGGTGTCTCTCCCATCGCTTCAAGCGCTTCGTTGGTTTTTGAAAATGGCTTTGAGCCAAAGAAGCCCCGGTATGCCGATAAGGGACTGGGATGGGCTGATTGAATAATAATATTGCGGGATTGATCAATTAACTTAATCTTGTCGCGGGCCGCTTTTCCCCATAAAATAAACACAACGGGCTGCTCTCTTTCCGATAAGGCCTGAATCGCCGTGTCAGTCAACCGTTCCCAACCATGCCCTTGATGGGAATAAGCTTGTCCGTCACGAACGGTCAACACAGAATTCAAAAGTAGCACTCCTTGGTCTGCCCACTTTTTTAGATAACCGTGTTGGACTGGAGCAATTCCCAAATCACTTTGGAGTTCTTTGTAGATATTTTGTAACGATGGTGGAACTTGCACCCCAGGTTGCACTGAAAAACTTAGTCCGTGCGCTTGATTTTGTCCATGATATGGATCTTGCCCCAAGATTACCACCTTTACTTTTGAAAAAGGAGTCCATTCAAAGGCTTGAAAAATATGGTACATGTCAGGATGAATATTTTGAGTAGCATATTCATGTTTCAAAAACTCATGCAATTTAGCATAATATGCTTGTTCAAATTCACCTTGTAAAACATCTTGCCAATCGTTATGGATTATTTTTTTCATTTCGTAACTCCTTAATACAATTTTATTACTTCTATTCTAACTGATTTAGTAAAAAAAAAGCTATGTCATGTTAGAATTAACATAAATACATGGATTGGATGTGCTTATAAATGATTTCAATTATCGCTTCAGATATGGATGGAACACTTCTTAACGAAGAAATGCAGATTTCAAGTGCCAACGCAGATGCTATTAAAAAGGCCCAAGCTGCTGGGGTTCATTTTGCAGTGGCCACTGGTCGTGAATATCGTGAAGCCAAACCTTTGCTTGAAGCATACGGACTATCGGTCCCACTAATTACTTTAAACGGAGCCGCTGTTTTCGACGTCGATGGTAAAGCTTTAGATATGGTTCCTATTACTAAGCCATCAGCCGTCTTGATCATGCATCAACTAGAAAAAGCCGGTCTTTACTATGAAATTACAACTAACCAAGGCGTCGTTTCTAATAGTCGCACTCGTCGAATTCAAACCGTAGCTCATTTGCTTGAAACGGTTAACCCAGACACACCTTTCAAATTAGCAGTCGCTATGTCATCAGCACGGGTGGAACTAATGAACATTCGCTACGTGGATGATTACCAAGTTTTAATTGACGATCCGAAGATTCAAGTGCTTAAACTTGTGGCTTTTGGTGAAAATGGACAAAAGGGGTTGCAACCCGTTCGTGAAGCTTTACATGCTAAAGTTGATGTTGCCATTTCATCTTCTTTTGAAAATAACATCGAAATCAATAATCCCCGTGCCCAAAAAGGAATTGCGGTTCAACACTTTGCTGATGAATTGAACGTTCCCATGTCACAAGTAATGACCATCGGTGATAATATGAATGATGCTTCTATGTTAAAAATCGCTGGTGTTAGTTACGCCATGGGTAATGCGATTCCGGAAATTAAAAAACTTGCTAATCATCTGACCGTTACTAATAATGAAAATGGGGTTGCTAAAGCCATTCTTGAGCAACTTGATGAAAACCATCAGTAAAACGAGGCTATGCTATGCGTAGATTTTATCTAAAAAGCCAAGGACTCGAAAATAAGGGAGCTACCATTGTCAGCGATGAAAAGCACAACTCCAAATATCTTTTGGTCGGTAAATGGGGCATTAAAAACGACGCTCTCTCGGTTTATGATTTAAACGGAAAATTGGTTTCAGAACTAAAGCAGGTATCGGTTGGTAAACTGCCTAAATTTGAACTCTTTTTGCAAGGTACCAAGGTAGGAACCGTTACCACTCCCATCGGTTTTATCCGTGGATTTCTTTTAGTCCATAACTTGCATTGGTGGATTGCCGGAGATACTGTAACCTGTCATTTTAAAGTTTTCCACGGAATTTCAACTATTCTAGAAATTAACCGGGTTCAAATCAATGGTAGTGCCTATATTGAATTGAATGTTTTTGACCAAGAACACCTCCCTCTCTTTATTTGCTTAGCGGCTATTTTAGATCGCTGGATTCAAAAGCGTCCTCCGCTACGCGAACCTAAATTAGTTCGGACTTGGAAAATCAATTCCGACGCAACCAGTTATAACAATTTTTTAAAGGAGAATTTACATGAAAATAACCAAAGCTTCCACTGCCGACATTCCAGCGGTGATTGAATTACTCAAGATTATCTTAGATGAAATGGAACTACCATTTTACTTAAATAATGATGCAGACGAGGTTACCAAACTCTTTGTTGAAACTTTTAAAAGCCCGACTTATGCAGAACATGCAGACATCATTGTTGCTAAAAATGAACATGATGAAGTAGCCGGCGTGGCTTATGGCTATCCAGGGGCCCATGAAGATATTTTAGATGAGGAGTTTCAAAAACACTTTGATCAAGTAAAGCTACCAGCTCAACCAATTTACGAAGATCCAGAAGCGGATGCTGACGAATGGTACCTAGATTCATTGGTAGTCAATCCCAAGTTCCAGAACATGGGAATTGGAACTCAACTGCTTAATGCTCTACCCGAATATGCTCAAAAACGTGGTCTTAAAAAATTAGGTTTACTAGTTGATGATTTAAATCCTAACGCTGAACGTTTATATCGTCGTTTAGGCTTCAAAAATGATCATGAACAAGTTGTATCTCACCATAATTACCAACATTTAAAAAAATCAATCTAACAAAAAAAGAGATTATCCGCTGGATAATCTCTTTTTATCTATTCTTTAAGGCTCGATCGATTTCCCGTTGTTGATCACGCTTCTTTAATGATTCACGTTTATCGTATTCGTGTTTACCTTTGGCAACTCCGATTAGGACTTTGGCAAAACCATTTTTTAGATACATCTTCAACGGTACGATGGTGATTCCCTTATTTTTGGTTTCTTCTTGTAACTTCAAAATTTCTTTTTTATGCAATAAAAGTTTTCGGTTACGGAAGGGATCATGGTTAAATTGATTTCCTTGTAAATATTCATTAATTTGAACGTTCATGAGGATGGCCTCTCCGTGCCGGATCTGTACATATCCATCTCTCAACGTTACTCGCCGATCTCTGATGGATTTAATTTCCGTCCCCGTTAAAACCATTCCCGCTTCCATCGTACTTAATATGGAATAATCATGACGCGCCTTTTTATTTTGGGCAAGTGCTTTATCATTGGACTTTGGTTTCTTAGCCATAACATAACCTCCTCTTATTTCTTATGAGAAGTATTTTTAGAAAACTTCTTGACCGTTTTATCTTTGTAAAATGGTTTTCCGTTTCGATTTCCTGATTTATTGTTGTTCTTTCCGCTAGGCTTTTGACCGTTACGACGCGGACCACGGTTAAATTGTTGACGCGGTGGAAGTTGAATATCACTCTTAGGTGTTTTTTCTGGATGCAATAATTCAAAATCAACTTCAGATTGATCCTTATCCACTCGCATTAATTTAATCTCAACTTCTTGACCAATTTGGAATGTACGGTGGGTATTCCGTCCGACCAAGGCCATCTGTTTTTCAACATATTCATAGTAGTCATCCTTCATGGTACTAATATGAATTAGTCCTTCAACCGTATTTTCCAATTCAACGAATAAACCAAACTTCATTACTGAACTAACTACCGCATGGAATTCTTCTCCCACATGGTCAGCCATAAATTCAGCCTTCTTCATTCCATCAACATCACGTTCTGTGTCGATTGCTCGACGTTCTAACTTGGAAGTATGATCGGCAATTTCTGGAATGCTTTCAACATATTTCGCTTGTGCTGCTTCACCAGTACCATTTTCGGCATAATGACGAATTAAGCGGTGCACAAATAAGTCCGGATAACGGCGAATTGGTGAAGTGAAATGCGTATAATACTCAGCAGCCAATCCAAAATGACCTAATGATTGAGCATCATACTTAGCTTGGCGCATACTACGAAGCATCATTACTGAAATCATTGCTTCTTCTGGAGTCCCAGCAATCTTCTTAAGCACGCTTTGCAGCATCTTAGGCTTCAGATCCTTGGTGCTTCCTTTAACTACGTGTCCAAATACAGATAGGAATTCAAAGAAGGTTAACATTCTTTCGCTATCGGGAGTTTCATGAATACGATATAAGAATGGCACATGAGCCTTATAGTAGTGCTCAGCAACCGTTTCATTAGCTGCCAACATGAATGATTCAATCATACGTTCTGAAGTCCCACGCGTCCGTAATTTAATGTCAATTGGATGTCCGGTTTCATCAACGATGATTTGGGCTTCTTTATCGCTAAATTCAATTGCTCCACGTTGCTTACGCTTCTTAAGCAAGATTTTGTGAAGTTCGCCCATCATTTCAAACATAGGCACTAATTTTTCATAACGTGCCATAGTTTTTTCGTCTTTAGATTCCAAAATCTTATTAACATCGTTATATGTCATTCGAGCATCTGATTCAATTACACTTGGGTAAATCTTATGGTTAACTACGTCTCCTTCAGGCGTAATTTCCATTTCACAAGTCATCGAAAGCCGTTCAACATTAGGGTTTAATGAACAAATTCCGTTAGAAAGCTTACGTGGCAACATTGGAATTACTCGGTCAGTCAAGTAAACACTTGTACTTCGACGATATGCTTCTTTATCTAAAGGAGAACCTTCTTTAACATAGTGAGAAACATCCGCAATGTTAACTAATAAACGGTAATTTCCATTATCTAGTTTTTTAAGACCTACAGCATCATCAAAATCTTTGGAATCATCCCCATCGATTGTGACCACTACTTCATTAGTTAAATCAACGCGTCCTTTTTTCTCTGGATCTGTTACATAGTCTGGAATCGAAGCAATCTCTGCTTTGACATCATCTGGAAATTCAGTTGGTAACTCATGTTGATAAACCACTTCTAAGATGTCCACTCCTGGATCATCCTTATGACCAACCGTCTTTTCAGCAACCCCGGCAATTAACTTAGGAGAATTAGGCTTAGGATATTGCGTAACTTGGGCCGTGATCACTGAACCGTCAGTTGGTTGAATTCCGCCTTCTAGAACATCGAATTGATATGAAGACATTTTCTTGTCTTTCAAATTGATATGACCTAAAACATTCTTCTGTGGTTCAGGAGCAAATTCAAAAACCCCCACCGCTTGGGTAAAGTGGCGACTTGTAATCTTCTTAACAATTCCTTCTGGTCCGCGATCGTCACCCTTCTTAGATGGACGAGTAATTTTTACATCAACTTCATCCATATTTAAAGCATACGCTGTATGATCTTCACTAATATAAATGTCAGGAATTTCATCCTCTTCTACTGAAACAAATCCGAAACCACGATCATTAGCATGGAACACACCATGAACTAATAATTGATTTTTAGGACGAGCAATTTTAAATTTGCCATCTTCCGTTATTTCAACTTTTTTAGAACGTTCCATTAATGCCAATTCCTTAACTAAGGTGTTAAACACACTGGCCCCTTCTAAATTTAAACCCTTAAAAAGTTCCTCAGCAGTTAACTTTTGGGTTGGTCGTTGTTGCAGATAATTAATAATTAAAGCTTGTAATTTGTTTATTTCCATTTCTTACCTCATATTTTTGTATTTATTAAATAAAAAAGCTAAAGACAAAACTAATTTCGTCTTTAGCCGTTCCTAATGATTCCGAAATCTAAATTTCAGAATTTGCTAAATGCAATTTTTTTGTTCAATACGATCTCTCTAGTGTGCAGATACGTAAACCATTGCAATGGTGACAGCAAAAAACAAGAAAAGCAAGACTGCAGTTACTTTTTGCATAAATGCTTCAAATCCACGTGGTTTTTGCTTTGCAAATAGGTCACCAGCACCACCCGTTAATGAAGACATCGCGCTGTCAGTCTTAGCCGGTTGCATCATAACCGCAATGATTATAAACACTGACAGAATCAATAGAATTGTCATCAGAAGTGAATACACAAGATGACCTCCTTCATGTTCTTAATAAGTTCTAGTACTAATTTAACATATTTGAGCCTGAATTCCAATTTAATAACAAAAAAAGAGGCGGACAAAATGTCCGCCTCTTTGATTGACCTAATTTAATTACTTGTTGCTGATTTCTTCACGAGCGTCAGCACTTAGGTTGTAGAATGAGTTAATACCCTTGTATTCTGCAACGCCTTCAAGTTGGTCTTCAATACGCATTAATTGGTTGTACTTAGCAATACGGTCTGTACGACTCATTGAACCAGTCTTAATTTGACCTGCATTTGTAGCAACAACTAAGTCAGCGATTGTTGTGTCTTCTGTTTCACCTGAACGGTGAGAAACGATAGCTGTGTAACCAGCTTCTTTAGCCATTTCGATAGATTCCATTGTTTCTGTAAGAGTACCGATTTGGTTAACCTTGATAAGGATTGCGTTAGCAGCACCCATCTTGATACCTTTAGCAAGGTATTCTGTGTTTGTAACGAAGAAGTCGTCACCAACAAGTTGAACTTTCTTGCCAAGTTCTTTAGTGATGCTTGCCCAGTCGTCCCAGTTGTTTTCATCGATAGGATCTTCGATAGAAATGATTGGGTATTTGTTTACTAAGCCTTCAAGGTACTTAACGAATTCTTCAGTAGTGAATTCTTCACCAGTTGACCAGCGAAGCTTGTACTTCTTGTCTTCGTCGTTCCAAAGTTCTGAAGCAGCAACGTCAACTGCAATAGCAACGTCCTTACCTGGTTTGTAACCAGCCTTTTCAATAGCCTTGATTAGGTATTGAAGAGGTTCTTCATTGTTAGCAAAGTCAGGAGCAAATCCACCTTCATCACCAACTGAAGTAGCTTTGCCATCAGCTGACAAAAGACTCTTCAAAGCATGGAAAGTTTCTGAACCCATACGGATAGCTTCTTTAACAGAAGGAGCACCAACAGGCATGATCATGAATTCTTGGAAGTCCACTTTGTTTTCTGAGTGAGCTCCACCATTGATAACATTCATCATTGGTGTTGGAAGAACATGAGCGTTTGAACCGCCAATGTAGTTGTATAGAGGAACTTGTAGTTCATCTGCAGCTGCACGAGCAACAGCAAGTGATACACCTAAGATAGCGTTAGCACCAAGCTTACCCTTGTTAGGGGTACCGTCTAATTTAATCATTGCCTTATCGATAGCGATTTGGTCTGTAACTTCAAAACCAACGATTTCTTTAGAAATAGGACCATTAACGTTAGCAACAGCCTTTTCTACACCTTTTCCTGAGAAACGGTTCTTGTCGCCATCACGAAGTTCAACAGCTTCGTGTTCACCAGTTGAAGCACCAGAAGGAACGATTCCGCGACCGAAACCACCATCTTCAGTATAAACTTCAACTTCAACAGTTGGGTTACCACGTGAGTCTAGGACTTCGCGTGCGTAAATATCAGTAATAAGTGACATTTTAAATATCTCCTCACATTTTTAAATCTGCTTAACGCAGTTCAACTATTATTATATTATATTTCCTTAATTATATTAACCCTTGTAGTTAACTAATTCTAGGAATGATTCTGGATCAAGTGATGCTCCACCAACAAGTCCACCATCAATATCTTCTTTGCCCATTAATTCAGCAATGTTAGCAGGTTTTACACTACCACCGTATTGAATACGTACTTTGTCAGCAACAGTTTGATCGTAAAGCTTAGCAACTGTTTCACGAATTACGTGACAAACTTCTTGAGCTTGATCACTTGAAGCTGTCTTACCAGTACCGATAGCCCAGATTGGTTCGTAAGCGATCACTGATGCAGCAACTTGTTCTGCAGTTAAATCTTTAAGAGCGTTTGTGATTTGACCAGCAACCCATTCATTAGTTTCGCCAGCTTCACGTTGTTCAAGAGTTTCTCCACAGCAAATGATTGGTGTCATGTTGTTGTTGAAGATTGCCTTAGCCTTCTTGTTAATATCTTCGTCAGTTTCACCGAAGTATTGTCGACGTTCTGAATGACCGATAACAACATAGTTAACGCCCATTTCGTTTAAAGCCTTAGGACTTGTTTCGCCAGTGAAAGCACCTTCGTCTTCGAAGTAGCTGTTTTCAGCAGCAGTCTTTAGTTGTTCATCTTTTGAGAAAGCTACTAAAGTGCTTAAATCGATAGCAGGAGCAGCAATAACTGATTCTACTACAGAAGCATCAGGTAACTTACCTTTGATAGCATCCAAGAATTCTTGAGTTTCTTGGGGGTTTTTGTTCATTTTCCAGTTTCCAGCAATAATTGGAGTACGCAAAATAAAACATCCTTTCCGAATTACAGGTTATGTAGCAGAAAAGAAGAATCAACTGATTCTTCGATTTCTACAACTTTAATTATTTGTTTGAAATAGCAGCGATACCAGGAAGTTCTTTACCTTCAAGGTATTCAAGTGAAGCTCCACCACCAGTTGAGATATGTGTCAATTGGTCGCCAACGCCTAATTGCTTAACAGCAGCAGTTGAGTCACCACCACCAACAATTGTTGTAGCGTCTGATAATGTACCTAAGAACTTACCAACTTCAAGTGTACCGTTAGCATAGTTGCTCATTTCGAATACACCCATTGGTCCGTTCCATACAACAGTCTTAGCATCTTTAAGGACATCCTTAAATTCTGCAACTGACTTAGGTCCAATATCAAGAGCCATGTAACCATCAGGAATATCGCCTTCGACAACTTTGTTAGGAACATCGTTATCAAATTTTTCAGCAACGATACTGTCTGAAGGAAGGACAATCTTGTCGCCACCCTTAGCAAGGATTTCTTTAGCAACATCAATCTTGTCAGCTTCAACAAGTGAGTTACCAATGCTCATGCCTTTAGCAGCGTAGAATGTGTATGTCATACCACCACCAATAATAACTTTGTCAGCTTTATTAAGTAAGTGATCAATTACACCAATCTTGTCAGAAACCTTTGCGCCACCTAAAATAGCAACAAATGGATGCTTAGGTTCGTCAACAGCTTCACCCAAGAACTTGATTTCTTTTTCCATAAGGAAACCAGCAGCAACTTGCTTGCCGTCAGCCTTCATTGCTTCAGCAACACCAACGTTTGAAGCGTGGGCACGGTGAGCTGTACCGAAAGCATCGTTTACGAACATGTCGCCAAGTGATGCCCAGTATTTGCCAAGTTCAGGATCGTTTTTACTTTCCTTCTTGCCATCTAAGTCTTCAAAACGTGTGTTTTCGAACAATAATACATCGCCGTCGTTCATGCCATTAACAGCATCTTCAAGTTGTGCACCGCGTGTTACAGGAACAAATGTAACTGGTTTGCCAAGAAGATCTGAAAGGCGTTGAGCAACTGGACGAAGAGTCAATTCTTTTTTGTCTTCTTCAGTCTTGATACGACCTAAGTGAGAGAAAAGAATTGCCTTTCCACCGTTTTCGATAATGTATTTAATTGTTGGAAGAGCAGCAACGACACGGTTGTCATCACCAATCACACCATTTTTAACTGGCACGTTAAAGTCAACGCGCATCAAAACTTTCTTGTTCTTAACATCTAAATCTGAAACAGTTAATTTAGCCAAGAGAATTTCCTCCTAAATCATTAATAAATTATTTTTTCTAAAAAAAGGGACGGAGGAAGTGACCTCCCTCCGTCCCTAGACCGATTAGACGGTTTGAAATCTACAATTTTTAAGAATTAATCTTAAAGAGTAGCAAATTTCAATAAAGTACGTACCATTTGGCAAGTGAAGCCGTATTCGTTGTCGTACCAAGCAACAGTCTTAACTAATTGCTTGTCGCCAGCTTTAGTAACTTCTGTTTGTGTTGGGTCAAAGATTGAGCCGTATGTTGTGCCAATGATGTCACTTGATACAACTTCGTCTTCGTTCCAACCGAATGATTCGTTACCTTCTGTATGCTTCTTAATAGCAGCATTAACTTCTTCAACTGTAACGTCCTTGTCAAGGATTGAAACAAGTTCTGTCAATGAACCGTCAACAACGCTAACACGTTGTGCATGTCCTTGTAACTTACCGTTCAATTCTGGGATAACAAGACCGATAGCCTTAGCAGCACCAGTTGAGTGAGGAATTGTGTTTGCAGCAGCAGCGCGTGCAGCACGGAAGTTTCCACCACGAACAGGTCCGTCAAGAAGCATTTGTGTACTTGTGTAAGCATGAACTGTTGTCATTGTACCAATTTGTACGCCGAATTCTTCGTTTAAGAAGTAAGCCATTGGTGCAAGACAGTTAGTTGTACATGAACCAGCTGAAACGATACGGTCGTCAGCAGTTAAAACATCATCGTTTACGTTGTAAACAACAGTCTTAAGATCTGAGCCAGCAGGTGCTGAAACCAATACACGTTTTGCACCAGCATCTAAATGAGCTTGTGATTTTTCTTTTGATGTGTAGAAACCTGTACATTCAAGTACGAAGTCAACACCGTCTTCCTTAACCCAAGGAATATCTTGAGCCTTTGGTTCAGCGTATACACGGTATTCTTTGCCGTCAACGATAATTGAGTTATCAGTTGCACTAACTTCACCAGCAAAAGTTCCATGTGTTGAATCATATTTAAGCAAGTGTGCTAATAAAGCAGGACTTGTCAAATCGTTGATAGCAACAACTTCGATGTCATTTGATTTTGCACCCAATTCGTGGATACGACGGAATGCTAAACGACCAATACGGCCAAAACCATTAATACCAATCTTTACAGTCATAAGTAAGATTTCCTCCTTTAGGAATCTAAAAAAATAATTTATTTTAAAAAGTTAAGTCACAATGGCTTTACTTTTTTAAAATCGCGTTTGCTGCACCTTCATCAGTAATTAAAATTGTCTGATGCGGTGCGATTTTCATGTACGACTCAATAGCCTGAGCCTTGTCATGACCACTAGCCACGGCGAATACATGATTGAAATGCTGAACATCATTCAGCTGTAACCCAATTCGATGAACTTGATATAGGATGCGTCCTTCTCGATTATAGAAAGATCCAAACGCTTCCCCCACAGCCTTGGCTTTTCGAAGGTAACTTAGGATTTCTTCGTTAACTCCTCGACGTCTGGCCATATCGCCAGCTTTACCAATACCATGGATAGCAACTCCTGCGTGACTAATTAAATCCAACACAGGTTTTACAGTCGGTTCATTTAAAAGGGGGTGGTAAGTGCTCTCACTCAATTGTTCCGGGATGTATAATGACTTGGCTTCACCTCTAGTACGCTTAGCCATCAAAGCCGCAACTGAATTAGCTTGTTTATCAACTGATTCACCAATTCCACCACGACCCGGTACAAAGGTTAGCTTTCGATTGTTCGAAAGCTCTGGCGACAACTGCATGGCAACCGATGCCATGGTTGAACCGCCCATTACCACTATAGTATTATTACCCTCTGGCAACAATTTTGCAAGTGCATCATTTAAAATTGTTCCGAGTTGTTTTGTGACCGCATCTCCGTCAGCACGATCTCCCCGAACGATAAAACATCTTTCGATGTCCAAACGTTCCGCCAATAGCTTTTCTTGGCTAGTTAAGCCTAAGAATCGGTTAGCTACAGGTTCGAGACCATTCATAACGCGCCGGCCCTCATCAGAAAGCATCATTCCAGCCTGCGAACTCGTCAACAATCCTTGTGTTTTTAACACATCAGTTTGTGATCTTAGCACGCGTTCGCTGAGATGTAGATGTTCCGATAAAACTCTTCTCCCAACCGGAGCAAGCAGATCGATTGATTTTAAGATATCAAATCTCTGTAGAAATTCACCAATCAAACCTGGAACAACAGATTCTAATAAATCCATCTCATTATCATCCATGTTATCTCCTGTTGTGGGACTTGTTTTGTCCAGCAGTGCCACAAAACGACCCAACAAATTAAAAATAAATGGCACACAAACTCAAGAATTAACTTTTGTTGTATACCTCACTTACGAATTAAATTATAACAAGCCCCCATCTTTTTTGCAAATTTAAACTCAACTTATTTGGGGCTTTTTAAATTAATCAAATCGCTTGCGTTTTGAAGAAGATGGAATCCCAATGGCTTCGCGGTATTTGGCGACGGTTCTCCGCGAAATCGCAATCCCACTTTCTTTTAAATTTTTCTCAATTTTCGAATCAGAAATAGGTTTTCTTTTATCCTCTTCATCGATAATTTTTTTAATCTTTTCTTTTGCTGCATCTGCTGAAACATCACTTTCACGATTAACAGCATTACTAAAGAACGATTTCAGTTCAAACGTACCAAATGGGGTTGCAATATATTTACCGTTAACAGCACGAGATATTGTTGATTCATGTAAATGTAATTTATTCGCGACATCTCTTAGAAGCAACGGTTTTAGCTCTTTACTTTGATTCATAAAGAATTCACTTTGCTTTTCAAAGATAATCTTTCCAACTCTGAGAATGGTATCTTCCCGTTGACTTAAACTCTTCGAAATCCAGTCGTATTCTTTCTTCTTCTCCGTGACATAAGCTTTGACCTCTTCATCAACGTTTTGAAGTTGTTCAAAATAATGTTGTGAGAAGCTGACTTTAGGACGTGAAGCCTTAGACTGTAGTAATTGAGGTTCACCATTTTCAATGCTAAAGATTAAATCTGGAATAATATAACTATGCTCTTGTTTTCCAAATCCTGCTCCGGGGTTAGGGGTTAATGTTCTGACATAATCAAAAACCGCTTGGACATCACTCAATTGAATATCATATTTTTTAGCGATTTTATCCCATTGACGATTGACTAAATCTTCAAAAGATTCTTCCAAAATCAAATAAGCTTGTTCTGGAGAAAATGTATCATTTTCAGTTTGAAGCATTAGACACTCTTGGAGCGAGCGAGCCCCCACGCCAGGCGGGTCCAACTGTTGGAGTAAAGTTACCGCATCGATCACGGCAATTTCATCTGCACCGGTCTTTTCAATCACTGCTTCATTGGATATTCCTAAATACCCATTATCGTCAACATAGTCTAAAAGCAACAATACTAGGCGTCTTAATGGCGTATCTCGCATGGTTAAATGAACCTGATCTAATAAGTAGTCGAACAATGATTGTTCCGTATCGCTAGCAATTTGGTTCATAAATGCCTCGTGTCGATCGGAATCACCTGAAATCTTACTGGTTGGCTTTTCAGCAGCCATTTCAACCGTAATAAGTGGATTATCCATTTCTTTTTGTTTGAGAAAATCTTGAAGCTCTTCAACGTTATATTGCAACATCTGAATCGACTGTTGTAGGGTCTGCGTCATTGCTAAACGTTGGATTTGCTTTTGTTGTTGAGTTTGATTTTGACTAAATCCTTGTTTTATTGCCATAGTAATTCTCCGCAATTATCTTGTTTTTTCTTCTGTCCTACTGTAAAATCAAATTGTTAGGCGCCGTTAGTGTAATGGATAGCACGTGAGATTCCGGTTCTCAAGCTGAGGGTTCGACTCCCTCATGGCGCATTACTTAGCGAATTTATGCATAAATTCGCTTACAACTGCATTATATACTACTATTTATTCAATAGCTACAACCATTGTCTCCTGGTACATTAGACGCTATATGCAATCTGGTCGAAAATTTTCTCCGGCTAGGTTGTTTTTTATTTTAAAGAGTAAAAATATTTGACCTTTTTTGACCAATGATATAAACTATAGCCATGTTAGTTATTTAACAGGAAATTTTTTACGATAATAAAGGAGGTTACTAAGTTATGAACTTGGTCCCAACAGTTATTGAACAATCATCACGTGGTGAACGTGCTTATGATATTTACTCACGACTATTAAAAGATCGAATCATCATGCTATCAGGTCCTATTGACGATGATTTAGCAAACTCAATCATCTCTCAACTACTCTTCCTTGATGCACAAGACTCAGAAAAGGATATTTACCTATACATCAACTCTCCTGGTGGAGTTGTTACCGCCGGTTTAGCTATTTACGATACCATGAACTTCATTAAATCTGATGTTCAAACAATCGTAATGGGAATGGCTGCTTCAATGGCCAGTGTGCTTGCTTCATCTGGTACAAAGGGTAAACGTTTTGCTCTACCTCATTCAGAAGTTATGATTCATCAACCTTCTGGTGGAGCTCAAGGTCAACAAACTGAAATTGAGATTGCTGCAGAACAAATCTTGAAGACTCGTAAAGAATTGAATACGATTTTAGCTGAAAATTCTGGACAACCTCTTGAAAAGATTAATATTGATACTGAACGTGATAACTATCTATCAGCTCAAGACGCCGTTGAATACGGTTTGATTGATGGTATCATGGAAAAAAATGCTAACTTAAAATAATTAGTGGCATAAAAAAGACATCGGAAAAATTCCGATGTCTTTTTTTATTTTCCTAGTGCACTTTTCATCATTTTGTAACGAAATTCGAAAATTTCTTCGGCAATTTGTGCTTCGCCTTCAATTTCCTCTTCGAGGGCTGAGAAATTCTTTTCAATGTCAGCATGCGGATAGATGTATTTTTCAGGATCTTCCTCATTTTTACTTGCTAACCAATCCCAATAATTATCTTCAATAAGATAACCACTTGGCAAAACTTTAGTAATAGTCCCCAATCTTCCATCCCAAAGTTGTACAAATTGAAACTCTGAATATTTCATCTTCCATTCATCCTTTCCCCATATAATAAAAAGACTGTAACACAGATTGTATGTTCCAGTCTCCTATTTTAACCTAATTAAATCTTAAAGATGAAGGGCTTTGCTTAATCCGTCTAATTTAAAGAAACCATTACTATTGATGCAGTTAATTATACTACCAACATAAGTGGTTGAAGTTGCGTAACCACCAGCCTTGATAGCTTTAATAGAAGCCACATAGTTAGCTGATTTTGGTGCAAATGCATTAGCGTATTGTGCACGTGATTCAAGTTTCTTAGCGTAATCTGCAATCGAATCCTTGATAGAAGCATATTTTCTAAATGAGGCATTGATGGTAACTGTGCGACCATTGATAACCTCTTTAGTACTCTTAGTATAGGTAGCACCTTTCCAAGTGCTATCAGCCTTAATCCCAAATAAATTGTGCGCTTCTTGAGCAAGTGATGAAGTTCCATACCCGCTTTCCAAAACTGCTTGAACCATAGCTACGGAAGCATAGAGCTTATTACTATTACATACGTTAACAATATCTGCTGCAATACCATTTACAAAATTAGTTTGTGCAGTTGTCCAATGTTTGTTAGTTAAATGAACATTCACATTATGCATGGAAGCCGCGTTATTCTTGTTTGATGAACCTGAATTGGATTTTAAGCCAGCTAATGTTACATCCGCCTTATTAATCCAACTAATAACTTTGTCTAAAAGCAATTTACTACCGTTAACCTGGATAACTTTGTAAGTCTTGCCCTTAACTGGATTGTAAATAGATTGACCCGTTGCCCAATGCTTAGCATTCTTATTGATGGTTACTTTGGAACCTACACCAATCTTATTGCTGCTGTTATTTTTATTACTATTACTACTGTTACCTTTGTTAGAACTGGATTGATTTGATGATGAAGACCCTGGCACCGTAACGTCACCCTTGTTAATCCAACTGATAACCTTGTCCAAGAGCAATTTGTTACCATTAATTTGCATAACCTTGTAAGTCTTGCCCTTAACGGCACTATAAATTGATTGGCCGGTTGCCCAATGTTTAGCACTCGTCTTAATGGTTACCTTTGAACCTACCTTAATACTATTAGTATTGGCATTTTTATTGCTATTATTTTTGTTACTATTGTTTTTGCTTGAATTGCTTGAGCTAAAATGATTTGCCGAAGATGAACCTGGTACAGTCACATCCCCTTTATTAATCCAACTAATAACCTTATCTAACAATAAACGGTTTCCATTAACTTGGATAACTTTATAAGTCTTACCCTTAACGGCATTGTAGATTGTTTGCCCAGTTGCCCAATGTTTAGCACTCGACTTGATAGTTACTTTGGAACCTACTTTAATGTTGGCAGTACTATTATTTTTGTCGCTGTTATTTTTGTTGCTATCATTCTTGTTACCATTATTTTTGTTTGAATTTGAATGATTTGAAGAACTAGCAGTAGTAACATCTGAAGTATTAATCCAACTTAAAACTTTTTCAAGCAGTAAGCGACTACCGTTAACTTGGATAACCTTGTAAGTCTTGCCCTTAACGGCACTATAGATTGTTTGTCCAGTTGCCCAATGCTTAGCACTTGTCTTGATGGTTACTTTATCGCCAACATTTATCTTGCTTGAATTATTTTTATTACTATTTGAATCATTTTTATTACTGTTGTTAGCATTATTTTTGTTGCTATCATTAGATGTATTATTACTTGAATCACTACTGCTACCAAATCCATATTGAAGATCATGGGCAAATTGAGTTTGTGAAATACCATGGGTCGAAAGATATCCATAAGGGTCTACATGGTTTCCCCAAACATGATTAGTAATCCATACATGAGATTTAATACCACGATATTCATTACTATCTAGACTGGTTGGAATATTCCATTTCTTAGCAGAATCCCTTAGTAGGTTAACGTAAGTTTGATAATCTTTTTTAAATTGGCTATCAGAATATGTTTGTGCTAACTCAACTTGAACAGGAGCATTTTCATTAGCCCATTCGCCTGCGCCCCAAGCGACGTATCCTTCTTGTCCAACTGCATAAACTTTTCCACCATCACCAACGATATATTGAACATAGCTTTCGCTACTGTCCCATTCACGTTTTTCAAAAATAGCTACATTTTCAGCTGGTGCATAAACTCCAGTGGCGTGTGCAATGATTACGTTATTTTTAGTTTGCTGATCACTACCCTCGTCATCACTTAATTGATGCGTATAATCAATCGTATAGTCCTTTGAAGTTGATTTCTTATCTACCGCTTTATTTTTAGAAGTAGTAGCAGCACTACTTGTTTTAGAGACCGCACTTGAACTTACACTAGTAGCTGAGCTCGTTTTAATAGCAGCTTTGGAGCTAGCTGTCGAAGAAGCGGCGCTCGAATTTGAATGCGCAACTACTGAAACAGCTGCACTTGAGTTTTTAGTAGAACTAGAACTTGTATTTTTAACTACACTTGAGCTATTAGCAACGCTCTTAGCAGTGCTTGAAACGGTTTTTTCACTAGCAGATGAAGCCGCTGAACTAGCAACTGATTTCTTTGCACTAGAGCTTGCAGTTGACGTAGCAGATGAACTTATCGCGCTCTTAGCAGAACTCGAAGTCACCACCGAATTAGTTGCAGATTTACTTACAGCGCTGGAAGTAGCAGTACTTGTAACTGCTGAAGTTGCTGAGCTAGTCACACTAGCACTAGTTGCTGAACTAGCTGGTAAAGAAGTCTGCGTTAATGTAACACTTGCTTCGCTTACGGGTGAAGTAGTCGTACTATCATCAACCGTATCAGTAGCATCATTGTCGGTGCTATCGGCACGAACATTAGTTGCATTAGCATCTAAAGCAATGATCCCTAAACTGGCAGCTGCGATACTTGCAAAGGCCCACTTTTTACCCGCTTTAAACATTTTGTAATGTAATTTAGAATTCATAAACTCGTATTCCCCTTTAGTTTGTTTACCTAGTTGACATTCATCTATCGTAGTCAATATTAGCATAATAATTTGTTCCAATCTTTTACATTACAATTACATTAAGCCCTTACAATATACACTGTGTAAAAAAGAGGACACCTTCAAGTATTTCTGAAGATATCCTCTTGCTTTAATTAAGCTCTTAGCTTCTCAGCGTATTGATTAATTTTTCTCAGGCGATGGTTAATACCCGATTTAGATATTGGACCACCAGGTACTAATTCACCCAGTTCTTTAAGACTAACTTCTCGATGAATCAAACGAGCCTCAGCAACTTCACGCAATTTAGGTGGTAATTCACCTAATCCGACTGTTTCATCAATAAATTGGATGTTGTTAATCTGTTTCATCGATGCATTAGCAACTTTATTTAAATTAGCCGTCTCACAGTTGACCAAACGGTTAACCGAATTCCGCATATCACGCATAATTCGAACATCTTCAAATTTGAGCATCGAATTAGTTGCTCCGATTAATTGTAGAAAATCAGCAATATGTTCTGCTTCCTTCAAATAAACAATATAACCACTACGCCGCTCAGTCGTTCTAGCATTCAAATTATACTTATTAATCCAATCAGCAATCATTTGGTTGTGTGATTCATAAAGGGAATAAATTTCCAAATGATAACGGCTAGTTTCTGGATTATTTACCGATCCACTAGCTAGAAAGGCTCCTCGTAGATAGGACCGTAATTCTGATTCTTCGGTCAACAAACCTTCCGGAACTTTTTCGTTAATCTGAAAATCATCTTTTAAAATCGATAAATCATTCAATAACTCCTTAACGCCCGTTCGTAAACGAACGATATACAAGTTATTCTTCTTCAATTTCATCTTCCGTCGAACACTAAGTTCTGCTTCCAAATGATAAAATTCTTTAAGTAAAGAATAAATTCTTCTAGCAATGGCTGGATTTTCAGTTTGTGTATTTAATGTAAGCTGACGATTATTGATACCAATTGCACCGTTCATTCGGATTAACGCCATCAATTCCGCCTTAGCATTTTTTTCGTGAACTTCCAAACTTGTCAGTTCTTTTTTTACTTCACTTGCGTATGACAAATTCTGAACCTCCTAATCACGCTTCTTGATGGGGTTGCTACAAACATTCATCAATTCGTCTACAACTTTCTGCCCATCATGGAACGCTCCACCATCTCTCAACAATAAGAAATTGTCCGATATTACTCGTGCACCCTGTTCCCGTAATCCCTTAAAATCATGAACTACTTGTTTGGAAACTTCATCATAGCGATTGAAATCCATGTAGGATTCTGGCACGATTTCGGTATTAACGAGTACGGTATCGACAAAGTTTTGTCCTAAGTGCCGATTCAATGTTCGTACATGTTCCGCATCTGTAAAATTAATAGTTTCACCCTTTTGAGTCATAATATTACAAATATAAACAATTTCAGCTTTCGCTTTAAGTACAGCACGTCCAATATCTTCAATCATTAAGTTGGGCAAGATACTGGTAAATAGACTACCGGGCCCTAAAATAATTTCATCGGCTTCTTCAATCGCCTGCAGTGCTTCCGGTACAGCATGGGGTTTCTTATTTTCGCTCCATGGATTGTTACCCACCCACACTTCTTTAATGTCTTTATGAGCCGCTGTGATTTCAGCTTCCCCTGCTAACAGCGTGCCATCCGTAAATTTAGCATGTAACACTAAAGGTTGTGCACTGGCAGGATAAACATGGCCTTCAACTTGAAGCATTTCTGATAATTCTCGAATGGCTGGATCAATCCCACCACGCATTTCGGAAAGCGCCGCAATAATCAAATTACCAATAGCATGTCCGGCAAGAAACTTATCTTGACTTCTAAAGCGATATTGAAAAATATCTTTAAATTCAGGGGCAATGTCAGATAAAGCGACCATTACATTTCGAATATCCCCTGGCGGAACTACGTTAACATAATCTCGGATGATACCCGATGAACCACCGTCATCTGCGACCGTTACAATCGCAGTAATTTCAGCATTGCGTTGGTGTAATTCTTTAAGGATAACTGGTAGTCCCGTGCCGCCACCAATTACGACAATTTTAGGACCTTTTTTTCTGGTCATGATCGATTTACCGTTTCCTTTCGTTTATGCGCATCTCGATGCGATATATTTGTAACATATTTTTTAGATAAATCTTTTGCCAAACGTTCTGCAATAGCAACTGAACGATGTTGACCACCAGTACAGCCGATGGCAATCGTTAAGTTAGATTTACCTTCCTTTTGATACCCTGGCATAATATCCATCAATAATTTTAAGTAATCCGTATAAAATTCTTCGGTAGCCGGTTGATTCATGACATAGTCATAAACTGCTGGATCCGTTCCAATTTTATTTTTTAATTCAGTAACATAGTATGGATTAGGTAAAAAGCGGACATCCATAATGATATCGGCATCAATTGGACTACCATATTTATAGCCAAATGAAACAACTTCAATGTGGAACTTAGGAATCGTCTTATTCGTTGAGAAATGTCCAAAAATATCACTTCGTAACTCACGAGGTGTCATATTAGTTGTATCAATAACAATTTGTGCTTCTGATTTAATCGGTGATAAAAGTTCGCGTTCTTTACGAACGCCATCAGCTACCCGTCCATCCATTGCTAACGGATGAGCGCGACGAGTTTCCTTATAGCGAGCAACCAATTCTTCATCCGTCGCATCTAAGAATACAACATCCGTTTTAATATTATGTTGTTCTTCTTCACCAGTAAGTAACCCTAAGATTTGATCATAAAAACCTCGTGATCTTAAATCTACGACTAACGCTACTTTGCTAATTTTTCCATTTTCTTTAATTAATTCCCAAAACTTTGGTAATAAAGCAGGTGGCATATTATCCACACAGAAAAATCCTAAATCTTCAAAGCTTTGCATTGCGACTGTTTTACCAGCCCCGCTCATTCCTGTTACCACAACAAATTGTAGTCGTTCATTCATTATTAATTCCTCCTATAAAGGTAGCTACTCCAGTATAACACATCCGGGCGTGTCTTTTTTAAGTTATATAAAAAGGAGCACAAATTGCCCCTTTTGTATTATTTCTGACTAAGTTCTTGAGCACGCTCCAGAACTTCTTTCAAATATTTACCAGTATAGCTTTCAGGTACCGCAGCAATGGCTTCCGGTGTACCAACAGCCACCACTTGTCCACCACCAGCGCCCCCTTCAGGACCCAGATCAATCAAGTGATCGGCAGTTTTAATTACATCTAAATTATGTTCGATTACTAAAACAGTATTACCATTATCTACCAAACGTTGTAATACATCTAACAAACGTTTGATGTCGTCTGTATGCAAACCAGTAGTTGGTTCATCTAGGATATAGAAGTTCTTACCATTCGCTTTTTTGTGTAGTTCGGAAGCTAACTTCATACGTTGCGCTTCACCACCAGATAGGGTAGTAGCTGATTGTCCTAAATGTACGTAGCCCAATCCTACATCAATAATGGTTTGAAGTTTACGAGCAATCTTAGGGATGGGAGCAAAGAAATCTGTTGCTTCTTCCACCGTCATATCCAAGATATCAGCAATTGTCTTGCCTTTGTACTTAACTTCAAGTGTTTCTGAGTTATAACGTGTTCCATGACAGACCTCACAAGGAACGTAAACATCTGGCAAGAAATTCATCTCAATTTTTAGAATTCCGTCACCCTTACATGCTTCACAGCGTCCACCCTTGACGTTAAAACTAAAACGACCCTTCGTATATCCTCGGAGTTTAGCTTCATTAGTCTGAGCAAATAAGCCTCTTATATCATCGAAAACGCTCGTATAAGTTGCCGGATTACTTCGTGGGGTCCGGCCAATTGGAGATTGGTCAATATTGATAACTTTTTCAATATTTTTAATACCACTAACCGATTTATATTTACCTGGTTTTTCAGAATTATGGTTTAATTTTTGAGCCAAAACTCGTTTTAAAACCATATTGACTAACGTAGATTTACCTGAGCCAGAAACTCCCGTTACAGCGACAAATTCACCTAATGGGAAGTCAACATCAATATTTTTAAGGTTATTTTCTTGTACCCCTTTTAATTTAATAGATTGACCATTACCCGTACGCCTAGTTTCTGGAACTGGAATAAATTTCTTTCCGGATAGATACTTACCCGTCAGTGATTTACGACTTTTAGCCACTTGCTTAGGAGTACCAGCTGCCATGACTTCACCGCCATTTTCACCAGCTCCTGGTCCAATATCAATAAGATAATCAGCAGCCCACATCGTATCTTCATCATGTTCAACAACTACTAGCGTGTTACCTAAATCCCGCATCTTTTTAAGGGAACTAATTAATCGATTGTTATCCCTTTGATGTAAACCAATTGAAGGTTCATCCAAAATATATAGTACACCAGATAAATTCGAGCCAATTTGAGTCGCCAAACGAATCCGTTGGGCTTCCCCACCTGAAAGTGTTCGAGCCGAGCGACTCAAAGTTAGATACTCCAATCCCACGTTACGTAAGAAATTCAAACGGTCCTTGATTTCTTTTAAGATTGGAGTGGCAACAGCTGTATCCTGCTCCGAAAAGTTTAAATTACCGAAAAATTCCATGGCACTATCGATGGGTAAAGCTGAAATTTCGGCAATATGCTTTCCATCAATTTTTACTGATAAAGCTTTTCGATTCAAACGGTAACCATGACAAGTTTGGCACGTTAATTCGCGCATATATAACCGCATTTGATCTCGCGTGAAATCACTATTAGTTTCATGATAGCGACGATCAATGTTAACCATTACACCTTCAAATACGGAATCCACATCCCGAACTCCACCAAAATCATTTTCATAGTGGAAATGGAATTTCTTACCTTTAGAACCATATAAAACGAGCTGGCGATCTGCTTTAGGTAAATCCTCAAAAGGAGTATCCATATCAATTCCAAAACTTTTAGCAGCTTGTTCTAGTAAGGTTGGATAATATTGCGAACTAATCGGATTCCAAGGTGCAATTGCTCCTTCACGTAACGTCTTAGATGGATCCGGAATGACTAAATCTTCATCCACTTCCAATTTAATTCCTAATCCATCACATTCAGGACATGCTCCAAAAGGGGCATTAAATGAAAATAGTCGGGGTTCAAGTTCTCCCACTGTGAACCCACAAACCGGACAGGAATAATGTTCTGAGAACAAGATTGGTTCGCCACCAATCACATCTGCTGTAGCATAACCCTTACTGAGGCGTAAAGCTGCTTCAAATGAATCAAATAAACGAGACCGAATTCCGTCTTTAACCACCACACGGTCGACCACAATATCAATGGTGTGAACTTTGTTCTTATCCAATTCTGGTACTTCTTCAACATCCATGGTTTCGTCATCTACTCGTACCCGCACAAAGCCTTCACGTTTGATTTTTTCAAAAACCTTTTTATGTTGGCCTTTTTTAGCACGGACGATCGGTGAGATGATTTGCACCTTGGAACGTTCCGGCAAATCCAAAACTCGATTCACCATCTGTTCGACCGTCTGACTGGTAATCGGTGTACCATCATTGGGACAGATTGGTTGACCAACTCGCGCCCATAATAGTCTTAAATAATCATTAATTTCGGTTACGGTCCCGACTGTTGAACGAGGATTTTTAGAAGTTGTCTTTTGATCAATCGAAATAGCCGGACTAAGTCCATCAATTGAATCAACATCTGGCTTATCCATTTGCCCTAAAAATTGACGAGCATACGCTGACAAACTTTCTACGTAGCGTCGTTGACCTTCAGCATAGAGGGTATCAAAAGCCAATGAACTCTTTCCTGATCCAGATAACCCTGTCACCACCACTAGTTTATCGCGTGGAATGGTAACATCAATATTCTTTAAATTATGTGCTCGTGCACCGTGGATAACAATTTTATCATTTGCCAAAAAAGAGGCCTCCTAACCAATCTGTGCTTTTAATTCTAAAACGGTATCTCGCAAGTTAGCTGCTTTTTCGAAGTCTAGCTTCTTAGCAGCCGCTCGCATTTGATCTTCCAAGTTTGCAATCATTTCTTTTTGATCCTTACTATCCATGTCGGCAAAATCAACGTCCAAGAAGTCGTCTTTTTTACCTTTATCCTCAGTATCACTGGTTGATGAAATCAACGAACGAATATCCTTTTTAATTGTATGAGGAGTAATTCCATGTTCACGGTTATATGCTTCTTGAATCGTACGACGTCGTGCAGTTTCATCAATGGTTTCTTGCATGGACTTAGTCATATGATCAGCATACATAATAACGTGTCCATTTTCATTACGTGCCGCACGCCCAGCCACCTGAATCATCGAACGAGTATTTCGAAGGAAACCTTCCTTGTCGGCATCTAAAATCGCTACTAAAGATACTTCCGGAACATCAATTCCTTCACGAAGCAAATTGATTCCTACTAAAACATCATACTTGCCTACCCGTAAATCACGGATAATACGGGTTCTTTCCAGCGTCTTAATATCACTATGCAAGTAAGCAACCTTAATTCCCATATCTTTCAGATAATCGGTTAAATCTTCGGCCATCTTCTTCGTCAAAGTTGTTACAAATACACGCTCGTCTTTTTCAATCCGTTGATTAATTTCACCTAGCAAATCATCCATTTGGCCCATGATTGGGCGTACTTCGATGATTGGATCCAATAACCCAGTTGGTCGAATAATCTGTTGAACAACGTTATTAGTTCGTTCATTTTCATAATCACCTGGGGTAGCTGACATATAAACCACTTGGTTAATATGTTTTTCAAATTCTTCTAATTTAAGGGGTCGGTTATCCAACGCACTTGGCAATCTAAACCCGTAATCTACTAATTGTTGCTTACGAGCTCGATCCCCATTGTACATACCGCGTACTTGTGGCATAGTTACGTGGGATTCATCTACGACCAATAGAAAATCATCGGGGAAGAAATCTAGTAAAGTATAAGGTGCTTCACCTGGTTTACGACCATCCATATGTCTGGAATAATTTTCAATCCCGTTGGTGTATCCCATTTCTTTTAACATCTCGATATCATAGGTCGTTCTTTGTCGTAAACGTTGCGCTTCTAGGAGTTTTCCCTCACCATCTAATTCTTCCAAACGGTCCTTCAATTCCGCTTCAATGTTCTTAATCGCATGTTCCATTCGATCTTCGTTAGTCATAAAATGGGTTGCTGGGAAAATTGTAATATGATCTCGATCACCAATAATTTCTCCCGTTAAGGCATCCATTTCACGCATTCGATCAATTTCATCCCCAAAGAATTCTACTCGAATGGAATGCGCATCATTAGCAGCCGGAAAAATTTCAACTACATCGCCATGCACCCGAAAACGGCCACGCTGGAAATCAATATCATTACGGTCGTACTGAATATCAACTAATTCTCGTAGTAACTTATTTCGATCAATCTCCTGCCCTACTCGAAGTGTTAAGGCTTGATCTTGGTATTCTCGAGGATCACCCAAACCAAAGATACTTGAAACAGAAGCCACCACAATCACATCATTGCGTTCAAGTAGTGAACTAGTAGCGGAATGGCGGAGCTCATCGATTTCATCATTGATTGATGAGTCTTTTTCAATATAAGTGTCACTAGATGGAACGTATGCTTCAGGCTGATAATAATCATAATAACTAACAAAATATTCTACCGCGTTATTCGGGAAAAACTGTTTAAACTCGCCATATAATTGGCCCGCCAAAGTTTTATTGTGTGACAAAATTAAAGTTGGTTTATTCACTTTTTGAATTACGTTAGAAATCGTAAAAGTTTTCCCGGTACCCGTTGCACCCAACAGGATTTGTTCTTTCTCGCCACTTTTAATACCGTCAACTAATTCGTTGATCGCCGTTGGCTGATCCCCCGTTGGTTGGTACTTAGAAACCAATTCAAATTCACGATCATTCTCACGTTTAATCATTCGTTTTCCTCCGTTCACACAAAATGACTGAGATTGAACCGATCAGGATCAGTTCTCAGCCATTTCCTAAAATTATATTTACTCGAAATTAACCATAACTATTTTATCACGCCGAACATACTTTCGCCATTTTTAACTACGCGATAATTGCACGACTAATGCGTTCCAATTTAAGTTGATCAGTAAACTCTTCATTCAAAAGGTCTGGTAAGACATTATCTAAGAAATACTCCACGCTGGCCATCGTTTTGAATTCAACAATCGTCCGTAAACTTTCCTTATAAATTTCCGTATAAACATCTTCCGGATTTCCCTTTTGAATTTCACCAAATGATTCATATAATAAATCAATTTTATCGGCCACAGAAAGTATTTTTCCCTCTAATGTGTCATCCTTACCTTCTGAGAGCCGACGCGTGTAAGCTCCTTGAAATTCTACTGGTATTTCATTTTTAATGAAATTGTCTTTCATGGAATCTTCCACGTTAGCTAACATCGTTCGTAAATCCGGTGTTGCATACTTAACGGGGGTTTTAATATCTCCAATAAAACGTTCGTTATAATCATGATTTAATGATTTTTCATAAAGTGAGCGCCAATTAACTTCATTACCAGCATTTTCTTCAATATCACCTAAAAATTGGGCAATTTCAGCAACTTTAAACGAATGCTCTGCAACCGAGTGTTTTTGATATTTAAAAAATCCTGGTGCCCGATAAATTGTTTCTAAATTACTTAAACTCTTCAAATATTGATGCATTCCCATGGCAATCTCTCCTTAAACTTACTTAAATTGTTACTAATACTATCACAAAACCATTTCCGATTCACTTAATTAGAATAAAAAAGAACTATGCTCCAAAAGCCCAACTGAATCGCGCATAACCATTCAATTTGAGCTCCGTCATAGTTCTTTAAATATTATTTTATAAGTTCATTAATAGCTGTTTCAAAAACATCAATCTTATTCAAAGCATCTTTTTCATCTTCGCCAACTGTACCAATATAGAATTTAATTTTTGGTTCTGTTCCAGAAGGGCGAATTGCAATCCAAGTACCATCATCTAATGTAAATTTCAAAACATCCGCTTTTGGTAATTTGATAGCTTGGGTAGATCCATCTGCTTCATACTTAGTTTGAGCTAAGAAGTCTTCAGTTTCTAATACCTTGTACTGATCAAATTGACTTGGGCGTTCTTCACGAACCTTTTCCATAATGGCAGCCATTTTTTCTTTACCGTCAACTCCAGGGAAATCTTTTGAAATGGTCTTTTCTTCATGATATCCGTAAGTAGTAAATAAGTTTTGAAGACCGTCATATAAGGTTTGCCCCTTACTACGATAATAAGCAGCAATTTCAGCCAATAGGACAATTCCTTGGATGGCATCTTTATCGCGAACAAATGGCCGAACAAGATAGCCATAACTTTCTTCGAAACCAAACATAAAGGTATGGTCGCCATTTTCTTCGTAATGTTTAATTTGGTCAGCAATGTACTTAAACCCAGTTAGAACGTTAATCATTTCTACATGATGGGCTTCGGCAATTCTGGTTGCTAGTTCACTAGAAACAATTGATTTAACGGCAGCTGCATTACTTGGCAAGTCACCCGCTGCATCATGCGCAGTTAAGATGTATTCTAACATCAGGGCTGCAATTTGATTTCCTGTCAATAATTTGTAGTCACCATTTGGTAAACGAACGGCAGCTCCCAAACGATCGGCATCCGGATCAGTGGCAATCAAAAGGTCAGCATCTTGCTTTTTACCTAATTCAATAGCCAAATCAAAAGTTTGTGGGAATTCTGGGTTAGGGAATGGCGTTGTAATAAATTCTGGGTCAGCAATTGCTTGTTCAGGGACCATAGTGTAATCCTTAAAACCAGCATTTTCTAACGCACGTCCACCAACTACTTTTCCAGTACCATGTAATGGTGAGTAGATCAACTTCATGTCTGCACCAAAGCGTTGGATTAGTTCATGATTAATTGATACCGTCTTAACTTCCTCAAGATACTTGAGGTCAATGTCTTCACCAATAATGGTCATTAAGCCCTTAGCTCTTAATTCACTTTGAGTAAGAGTTTCAACACCAAAGATGTCAGTTACTTGGCGAATATATTCTGTAATCTTATCAGATTCCATTGGTGGCATTTGTCCGCCATCAGGACCATAAATCTTATATCCATTATATTGTTTAGGATTATGACTAGCAGTAATCATGATTCCAGCATAAGTGTTTAACTCACGTACTGTATATGATAATTCTGGAGTGGGACGCATACTATCAAAAACAAAACTTGGAATACCATGCTTACCTAAAACACCAGCTGCTGCTAAAGCAAACTCTTGTGAGTGATAGCGGGAATCAAAACTGATCGCCACTCCCCGTTTCTTATCAGTAAAATCCAAGGTATCCATAAAATTAGCTAAACCTTCTGTTGCTTGACGAACCGTATAGATATTCATCCGGTTGATACCAGGGCCCATTACGCCACGCATTCCTGCTGTACCAAATTCCATTGGAGCATAAAAGGCTTCTTTTAAAGCATCTTTATCTTCAGCTAAAGTTGCTAATTCTTTTTTTAAATTAAAATCTAAATCTGCATAATCTTGCCATTCTTTGACAGAATCTTCCCAACTCATTCAAAAATCCTCCTATGATGTAACTTATAGTTACTTTCATTATACAATACCCATGGAATACCAGAAAGCGTTTTTTTAATTTTAGGTATAGACCAATCACTTTTTGAATTTTGGCAAAAAGAAAAGCCCCGGTTTTCACCGCGGCTTATTTTGACTTTAATCATTTAAAGCTTGAATATATTCATACGCTTGTTGTCCAGCGACGCCACCGTCACCTACGGCCGTTGTGATTTGACGTAAATCTTTCTTACGTACATCACCAACAGCTAGAATTCCAGGAACCTTAGTATGCATATGGTCATCAGTTGGAATCCAACCTTGTTCATCCAAAATACCTAAGTCCGCAAAGGCGGCCGTCATGGGTTTTACCCCTACGTAAATGAATATTCCGGCTGCTTCAATAAATGAATCTTCGCCAGTTTGGTTATTATTAACTTTAACGCCCGTGACCTTACCTTCACCAACTACTTCTGTAACATTACTGTTCCAGACAAATTCCATCTTAGGATTGGCAAAAGCACGATCTTGGATAATTTTTTGAGCCCGTAGTTGGTCACGACGATGAATCACGGTAACCTTAGAAGCTAATTGTGTTAGGTATAAACCTTCTTCAATAGCAGAGTCTCCGCCACCGACCACTACAACATCTGTCCCTTTAAAAAAGGCTCCATCACAGACCGCACAGTACGAAACGCCCCGTCCGCTAAAATCTTCTTCGCCTGGTACACCTAATTTCTTATATTCAGAACCAGTACCAATAATAACTACTTTAGCTTCGAACTCGTCACCCATATCAGTTTTGACGAGTTTAGTAGCTCCGTCATCTCGAATGGATTCGACACTGCCGTAAGCATATTCAGCGCCGAACTGAGTTGAACTTTCGTACATATCTTTTGATAAATCCGGTCCTAAAACAGATTTAAAGCCAGGAAAGTTTTCAATATCAGCAGTATTATTCATTTGACCACCATAGATTCCACGATCTAGCATCACTACCGATAGGTTTGCACGGGAAGCATATAAGGCCGCTGTCATTCCGGCTGGGCCGGCCCCAATAATAACAACATCATATTGTTTTGTCATTCTCTTTCCTCCACACTTTTAATAATGCATTCACTATACACTTACTTTTAATAACTGTCTATCATTTTGTTTTATATAAAAAATCAAACGATCCGGTCAACCCAGAATCGCTTGATTTTAAATACAATAATTATTTTTCTTCAAGTTCTTTGGCTAATTCTTTGATGTAGGTCTTTAATTCATCTTTTGTTTCAGGATGTTTTAAACCATATTCAATATTAGTCTTCAAGAAGCCAAACTTATTACCTACATCGTAACGGTCGCCATTAAATACTTTGGCAAATACGCGTTGTTTTTTATTTAATGTATCAATGGCATCGGTTAATTGAACTTCATTACCTTCACCAAGGCCTTGTTTTTCCAAAATGTTGAAAATTTCTGGCGTAAGTACATAACGTCCGATAATTGCTAAGTTACTTGGTGCTTCATCTACGGCTGGTTTTTCAACGAATTTAGAAACGTTGTATAAATCCTTTTCAACTTCTTCAGAAGGATCGATAACCCCATACTTAGATACTTCTTCATGAGGAACTGGCAAAACAGCTAAAGTTGAAGCACCAGTTTCTTCAAAAGAATCTACCAATTGCTTAGTCAACGGAACTTTGTCTTCCATTAAATCATCACCAAGCATAACCACGAATGGTTCGTTGCCGACGAATGATTTAGCAGTTAATACAGCATCCCCTAATCCACGTGGATGACTTTGACGTTTGAAGTACATATTTAAGCCAGTGGTTTCTTCCACCATCTTCAACATTTCCTTCTTGCCCTTAGCTTTCAAGTTTTCTTCTAGTTCAGGAACCGCATCAAAGTGATCTTCGATAGCACGTTTACCTTTACCTGTAATAATTAGGATATCTTCGATTCCAGACTTGCGAGCTTCTTCCACAATGTATTGAATTGTTGGCTTATCAACAATTGGTAACATTTCCTTAGGTGAAGCTTTGGTTACTGGTAAAAATCTAGTTCCTAATCCTGCTGCAGGAATAATTGCTTTACGTACTTTTTTCATGAATACCTAACCTCCAAAAATTTTTACTCTAATTCTGACCTACCGTCACGATGCATCAATTCGTCGATTGCTTCCTTGACACCCTTTTCATTATACAATACATCATAGATAGCTTCAGTAATTGGCATTTCGATATTTTTTTGTTGAGCTAATTCATAGGCGGCTTTAGTTGAAGGAACTCCTTCAATCACCATTCCCATTGTATCAATAACTTCGTCTAGTTTCATACCTTGGCCAAGTTCGTTACCCGCACGCCAGTTTCGTGAATGCACACTAGTTGCCGTAACAATCAAATCACCTACACCAGATAAACCGATGAAAGTGAGTGGGTTTGCCCCAAAGGCTACTCCTAAACGAGAAATTTCAGCTAAACCACGTGTGATTAAAGCTGCCTTAGCGTCATCGCCGTAACCCAAGCCATGTAATGCTCCGGCTCCAATTGCAATTACATTTTTAAGTGCGGCACCCATTTCAACTCCGACAATATCGTCATTAGTATATACGCGGAAGTAATTATTCATAAATAATTTTTGAACTGCTTCAGCACTTGCTAAATCTGAGCTAGCTGCTGTAACAAGCGTTAAATCTTGCTTAGCAACTTCTTCAGCATGACTTGGACCTGAAAGAACTACAATTGCTTGACGTAATTCACTAGGAATTTCTTCCGCTAATACTTCTGACAAACGCTTATGCGTTCCAAGTTCCAAACCTTTACTTGCATGAACAATAATTGGCTTTTGACCAGTTTTCTTTAAAACTTCAACCATTTGTTGGGCAACTAATCGCATTACCTTGGTTGGTACAACAAACAATACCGCATCAACATCCTTCAACGCTACTTCTAAGTCGGTTGTTGCTACTAAACGTTCGTCATACTTAAAACCGGGAACGTAATGTTCATTGGAGTGCTGCTCGTTAAGTTCTTTAGCTTGTTCCTCCATGTTCGTCCATGCAACTACATCATTGCCATTTTGGACAAGCATGTTAGCTAAAATACTGCCCCATGATCCGGCTCCTAACACTGCAACTTTTTTTACCATAGTTAATCCCCTTACAATCTTAAATTTAAAAATAATTTATGTACCTTTCTATTATCGTATACAAAGGTACTTTACTCAAGTTCATTTTGGTGAAAGCTGATTACCTTCCAAATAATCTGGTAGGCGTTCTCGCATCGATTTACGGCGGAACACCAATATACCAATTGCTCCGATAAAAAGTATTACCGAAAGCCATTGTGACACGCGGATGCCTAATAGCATCAAACTATCAGTGCGCATCCCTTCGACAAAAAAGCGACCAAACGCGTACCAAATTACATAGGACAAGAACACTTCCCCTTGTTTGAATAAATGTTTTTTATGTCTCAAACTCATCAATACAATAAAGCCCAAGATGTCCCAAAGCGATTCATATAAAAAAGTTGGTTGACGGTAGGCTCCATCAATCAGCATTTGTTGAATAATAAAATGGGGCAAATGAAGACTTTGGAGAAATGTTAAGCTAGTAATTCTGCCGAAAGCCTCTTGATTCATAAAATTACCCCATCGACCAATACCTTGGGCCATAATCAATACTGGAGCGATGATATCCAACATTAACCAAACTGGAATCCAATTTGCACGACAGAAGAGGTAGACCACGATTCCAGCCCCAATCAAGGCCCCATAAATGGCAATACCACCGTCCCAAACGCGTACAATTTCATCGACATGGTTTTGGTAATATCCCCACTCAAAAATAACGTAATACATTCGAGCGGTAATAATCGCCACTGGTAAGGCCCATAAAATCAAATCGTAGATAGAATCTGGATCGATTCTTCGCCTTTTAGCTTCTTGAACTGCCAAAATCGTCGCTAACACCACTGCTGACGCAATGATAATTCCATACCAATGAACTCGAATTCCACCAAGATTAAAGGCAATTGGATTTAGTGCTCCTAACGTTAAATTCACAAAATCCACTCCTATTTCTGGGAATTATCTTTGATCAACTCATTTAAGTTACGATCAAAAACTTTGGTTGCATCATATCCCATATTTTTAGCTCTAAAGTTCATGGTAGCGGCTTCGATAATATCACCGAGGTTTCGTCCAACACGAACTGGGATGGTAATCTTTGGAATATCTAATTCAAAGAAATGTCGTGTTTGTTCGCCGTTACCTAAACGATCGAAATGTGCATCTTTATCCCAATTTTGTAGATGAACAATCACACTAATTTCCGTGTGATTTTTAACCGCGCTCGCCCCAAATAAATTCATTACATCAATGATTCCAACACCTCGAATCTCCAAAAGATGACGAAGAATGCGGGGAGCTTCCCCGATTAAGGTTTGTTCATCTTGTTGATAAATATCAACCCGATCATCCGCAATCAGACGATGTCCGCGTTTGATTAGGTCCAACGCCGTTTCACTTTTACCAATCCCAGAGTCTCCCGTAATTAAAACCCCTAATCCATAAATTTCCAGTAGTTCACCATGAATTGAATCACGTTCTGCCAACCGATCTTCTAAAAAGTTGGTCATGTTACTTAGCAGACGTGAGGTTGGTAAAGTTGACGTTAAGATGGGAACCTGATTATTTTTGGCGGCCTGGATCAATTCTTCAGGAATTGGTAAACCACGCGAAACCACAAATGCTGGGGTATCAACGTCCGCCATTCGATCATAAATCTTAGTTCGTTCATCTTTAGTCATACTATCCTTAGCGTACGAAATTTCTGTTTCTCCAAACAGTTGAATTCGTTCATGAGGATAAAATTTAAAGTAATTGGTTAACTCTAAACCTGGACGTGAAATATCACTAACTGTAACTTTTTTTTGTTCTAATAGTTCATCGCCATAAAATACATCTAATCTTATTTTTTCTACTAACTCAGATACTGAAACACCATCGGCCATTGAATGGGCCTCCTTCGCTAACGATTTGTAAAGTGGTTCGAAATAATAGTATTACAAATGGATAAGATTACCGAAATCAACATCGTCATTCCAAAGGATGAAAAATAAAAATTAGATGCTCCTACAAATACGGAAGTTAATTCCAACATGAGAGCGTTAATCACAATACTAAACAAGCCTAAAGTTAACAATGTAATTGGTAATGAAATAATTTGTAGGATGGGCCTGATACTGGCATTCAATATTGCCAAAATCAAACTAGCCACCAAAGCAATCCAGATGCTTGAAACATAGAAATTTCCATTACTTTGGAAAAATCCAGTCAAAGCCACAAAAAGAATGCAATTAACTAATACTCGTTGCCAAAAGCGCATTTAAATTCTCCCATCTTTATTCGTTGACGTCGTGTTCTTCAACGTTTTTAATTTCTTTTCTCTTCTTATTATTTTGAGACTGACCGTTCATACCACCCATATAATTACTGAACATGCTGGCAAAACCTTGATTTGATTCAATTGGTTTACTAGGCATTAACCAAGCTAAAATAATATATGGGATTAACAAAAGTCCATGTGATACTAACATTAACATCAACATAATCACCCGAGTTAGGGCTTTACTCCAGCCAAAATATTCGGCAATTCCGCCGCTAACCCCGGTTATCAAACGGTCATTTGATTTAGCAAATTTTGTTTTGGAATTCATATTCAAATACTTCACCTCTAAACATTATTGTTAATAGTAATTTTACAGCTTTTGTCTTTCGTTTAGCAAACTTTATACAAAAAAACGAGTAGTTATTACTAAATTTTTAATTTAGCAATAACTACTCGTTTCGTGGTCTAATCAATTCCACCCACATCCGCGACATCTGCATTAATTTCGGTAATCTTTCCTGACTGATTATATAATATCCACTCTACAACGTTGGTAACATGATCGCCAATTCGTTCAATGTAGTTAGCCACCATTAAATACCCTGCTCCCCCAGTGACTAGTTTGGGGTTAGTTTTCATATTACTCAAAACTTCATTACGAATTTTTTTATAGCTATTATCAATCTGCTCGTTGGCTTTAATTACTTCGTCCGCTAATTTACTATCTCTTTTTACGTAGGCATCCATCGTAACATCTAGCATCGTTCGAACAACGTTCGTCATTTCAGCAATTTCGGCTTCGATTTTAGCATCCCGATGATGTCCTTTAATTCGAATAGTTTCTTTAGCAATTCCGACTGCATGATCGCCAATCCGTTCCAGTTCCGAACTAGCTTTTAAGACGACAATCACCTGCCGAAAATCGGCAGCCACGGGTTGTTGTAAGGCCATCAATTTTAAAGCTTGATCTTCTAAAGCAATTTCTTCTTCATTGACGTTATTATCATAATCAATCACGCTCTGCGCCATTTCTCGATCATGGTCAATAAATGATTTAGTCGCACGGTAAATCTGTTCACTAACGTTAATTCCCATCTCCGTAAACTTGCCTAATAGGCGCCTCAACTCATTATCAAAAATCCCTCTCATGCTAGTTCCTCCTATCCAAATTTACCGTTTAAGTAATCGCTCGTCTCCTGTTTTTCAGGATGTGTAAACATATCGACTGTTTTACTAAATTCCACCAAGTTGCCATCCAAGAAAAAAGCTGTTTGATCAGAAATTCGAGATGCTTGTTGCATATTGTGAGTTACGACCGCGATGGTGAATTGATCCTTAATTGCTAATAAACTATCTTCTACCTTTGCTGAAGATACCGGGTCTAACGCACTGGTTGGTTCATCTAGTAAAATAATTTCGGGTTGAACTGCCAAAACCCTTGCAATACAGATTCTTTGCTGCTGTCCTCCAGAAAATGAAAGAGCATTTTCTTTTAAATGATCTTTAGTTTCATCCCAAACGGCCGCCTGCTTTAAACTTTCTTCCACACGTTGATCTAACAGTGCCTTATCTTTTATCCCACTGAGTCGTAGCCCGTAAGTTACGTTATCATAAACCGAAAAAGGAAAAGGATTAGGCTGTTGAAATACCATTCCGACTCGTTTGCGCAGTTCTACCGTATCTGTTTTAGGCGAATAGATGTCTTCGCCATCAAGTCGGATGGCTCCGGTAACCGTAACTTCGGGGTTTAAATCGCTCATTCGATTTAAAGTTCTGATGAACGTCGATTTTCCGCTCCCAGAGGGTCCGATCAGAGCGGTAATTTCTTTTTCAGGGAAGCCGAGACTAATTCCATGCAGAGCTTCCTTTTGTCCGTAATATAAATGAACATTTTCAGCCGTAATAATATCTTTTGCCATATTTTTCTCCTAACTACCCAAAGTTTCCAGAGACATAGTCCTCAGTTAATTTAACTGCTGGATTAGTAAAAATGTTTTCTGTCGTATCAAATTCAACAATTTTCCCCATGTGCATAAAAGCAGTGTAATCACTTAGTCGAGAAGCTTGTTCCATACTGTGTGTAACGATAATAATAGTGTATTGTTCTTTTAAGTCATTTAAAGTCATTTCTAATTTGTGGGTTGAAATGGGATCTAAGGCACTAGCAGGCTCATCCATCAATAGAATATCTGGACTCATTGCCAGTGAACGTGCAATACATAGTCGCTGTTGTTGCCCCCCTGACAATGCTAACGCACTACGTTTCAAATCATCCTTGACTTCATCCCATAAGGCCGCCTGTTTTAAACTCGATTCTACAATGCCATCAATTTTTGATTTGTCTTTAATACCCATTTCGCGTAATGGAAAACTGATATTGTTGTAAATTGATTTGGCAAAGGGATTTGGACGTTGAAATACCATTCCAATCCGACGCCGCATTTGATAAATATCGACTTCATCCGCATTAACATCCAATCCTCGATACATAATCTCGCCATCTACGCGAGCAATGCCGTCATTCATCCGATTCAAGCTTCTCAAGTAAGTGGATTTCCCCGATCCAGAAGCGCCGATCAAAGCCGTAATGGAATAACGAGGGAATTGCAAAGATGCATCCTGCATGGCATGGTTATCGCCATAATAGACCTGAAGGTTATTCGTTTCTAAAGCAATTTCGCGATCGGCGGGGAAGGTCAAAATTGATTTTTCTTTACGTTTCGTTTCCAACATATGCTTTCCTCCAAATTCTATTTGCTGGCAGTGATTCTACGATAAACATAATTTCCTGCCCAACGGGCCCCAAGATTAAAGACTAATACTGCAATGATTAAAACTGCAGAAGCCCCGGCGGAAACTTGACTGGCATCGGGCATGATTCCTTCGGTATTAATCTTCCAAATATGCACTGCCAAGGTTTCGGCAGGACGGAAAATATTCAAGGGACTGTCGCCACTAAAAGGATTCCAATTTGCGTAGTTTAATACTGGAGCACTCTGTCCAGCGGTAAAAATCAAAGCGGCGGCTTCTCCAAAAACGCGTCCAGCACTTAAAATAATTCCAGTTATGATTCCTGGTAGAGCAGCAGGCACGACCACTTTAGTAACGGTTTTCCAACGAGAAAGTCCTAATGAAAGCCCCGCCTCTCGTTGTAAATTAGAAACACCATTTAAAGAATTTTCAATATTTCGAGTTAACAGCGGTAGGTTGAAGAAGGTTAAAGCAATCGCTCCTGAGATAATGGAGAATCCTAATTTAAATTGCACTACGAAGAGTAAAAATCCAAATAACCCCACTACTACTGATGGTAAGGAACTTAAAACTTCAATGGTAATTCGAATAGCTTCAGTTACTCGATTTTTCTTCGCATATTCCGCTAAGTAAATTCCAGCTCCAAGTGAAATTGGAAAAGAAATCAACAAGGTTAGAAATAGTAGATAAAAGGAGTTAAAGAGCTGATCACCAATCCCGCCTCCAGCATTAAATGCCGATGCTGGTGAGGTTAAAAATGACCAAGTGACGTGTGGTAACCCCGTAATCAAGATAAAACCTAGTAGAGCCACTAAAATTAAAATAACGATTCCAACTAATAGATAAATAACGGCTGTAGCAATCTTATCAACTCTCTTAGCGTTCATTTAAAATGCTCCCTTCTTTCCAATAAACCTTGTTAGGAGGTTAAATACCAAGGACATTAGTAAGAGCACCAATGCTAATGACCATAAGGCATTATTAGGTAAGGTCCCTAAAACTGTATTTCCAATTCCCGTTGTTAACACACTAGTTAACGTTGAGGCTGGTGATACTAAGTCACTTGGTAAAATCGATGCATTACCAATTACCATTTGAACAGCTAAGGCTTCACCAAAGGCTCTAGCCATTCCAAAAATAATAGCAGTTAGTAAGCCTGGAATGGAAGCTCGAATGATAACTTTGTAGATTGTTTGCCACCGTGTGGCTCCCAAAGCCAATGAAGCCTCGCGATAAAACTGTGGAACAGCTTTTAAACTATCAACGTACATGGAAGTTACGGTCGGTAAGACCATGACAAACAGTACGAAGGTTCCCGACAAAATTCCAAAACCAGTTCCACCAAATACTGTTCGAGTAAAGGGCACGACGACCGTCAACCCGATAAATCCGTAAACTACTGATGGAATTCCCACCAACAATTCGATGACCGGTTGTAAAATTTTACGTCCACGTTTTCCTGCAATATCAACCATGAAGATGGCGGTGGCAATCGCAAATGGCGCTGCCAAAAGGGCTGAAAGAACGGTAACACTGAATGATCCTACAATCATCGGTAGTGCGCCCACTAACGCTTGAGGTTTAGCACTCGGATTCCAAACTTGCTTAGTAAAGAAATCAACAATACTCATTTTATTTTCGAAGAAAGTTGCTAAACCTTTAGAAGTAATCATGTATAAAATTGAAAGGACTACCAACATAATCAAAGTTACACAAGCTAAGGAAATTAACTTTCCACGCTGGTCCTGCCTGGAAGCCTTTGATTTACGCGTTAATTCTTTTTTTACTGCATCCATTATTCCTCAGCTCCTTTAATTGGGATTACTTGGTCATCACTTGTTAGTTCTACCTTCATATCATGGATTGAAATATAACCTAAGTCTGAAACTAAATTCTTTTGTACTTTTTCAGATTTCATGTATTTAATAAAGTTATTGGTTGCTGCACTGGCATTAGGTTTCGTATACATGTGCTCATATGACCAAATTTTCCAACGATTATTTTCCACATTTTTAGCGTTAGGTTGAACTCCATCAATCGCTAAATGTTTAATTTGGTTATTAAAATATGAGAATGAAAGATAACTAATCGATCCTGGAGTTGCTTGTACAATTTTTTGTACCGTCCCATTTGAATCTTGTTCTTGAGCATTCAAAGCTGGTTGTCCTTTTAATACCACTCGTTCGAATGATTTCCGGATACCACTCCCTTGGGCTCGATTGATGACCACAATCTTTTGATCAGGCCCCCCCAGTTGTTTCCAGTTTGTAATTTTACCTGTAAATACTTTACGTAGATTAGCCATAGAAATATTTTTAATTGGAACATCTTGGTTGACCACGGGAGCCATTCCAACCACCGCTACCTTATGATCCACCACTTTTTTGGCATCAATTCCATCTTGTTGTTCTGCAAAAACATCTGAATTTCCGATACTTACGGCGCCTTGTTGAACTTGGCTTAGACCGGTCCCAGATCCGCCCCCCTGAACAGTGATATCCACACCGCTATTTTTTACTTGATAATCAGCAGCAGCTTTTTCTACTAATGGTTGTAACGCCGTCGATCCCACAATCGTTACTGAATTTTTTTGAGATGACTTAGACTGACATCCAGTCAAAATCAAGAGTATTGCCATCATCGACGCTAAGATAATCCCCTTATTAACTTTTTTCATGTCCTGGCCTCTTTTCCCTAATCTCTAGCTTCGATTATTAGCATACAAGGGCAACGTAAAGGTTAAATATGAGGTATGTAAAGATTATGTAAAGAATTTTAAAATAGTAAAAAGTGTAAAAAAAATAAAGCCGAATTAAAATTCAACTTTATTCCACAATATTTAATTAATATCACGCTTGAATTTTACGATCACCGTGGTTCCGCTATCTTCATCTGATTCGATTCGAACGCTACCATTCATATCGTCAACCGCTTCTTTAACAATGGCTAAACCTAATCCAGTACCACCTTTAGTAGCGTTATTCACCCGATAAAAACGTTCAAAAACGCGGTCCGTCTGACCTAAAGGAATTCCAATACCAGTATCACTCACTACGAGCTTCCAACGGTCATGATGTGATCCGTAATCAATCTTGATTTTTCCACCTTTTCGATTGTAACTAATCGCATTAGTAATCAAATTCTTGACGATTTGGAATAAATCATTTTCAATCACTTCTTCATTAACATCTGCTGGAATATTGTTTTCCACATGTAGATTCATGCTACTGATGTTACTTTCTACTAACTTAAGTTGTTGATCCACATACTTATGTAAATTAATTTCTTTACGTTCTCGTTCACCACTCTTAACGCGCGACATGGTTAAAATATCGTCCGTTAATTGCACTAACTTATCACTTTCAGCCTTAATAATACGTAAGAAATTATCCAAGGTTTCTGGATCGTCCTTGGCTCCGTTTAGTAACGTATCTGCGAAGCCCGCAATCGATGTAATTGGTGTACGAAGTTCGTGCGAAGCATTGTTAACAAAGTCACGTTCAATTTGTTTAGAGCGCACCGTTTCCGTTGCATCGTAAAGTAGCACAATAATTTCAAATTTATGGTGCACTTTGGGACTGTAAACAACCGTTGTTTCATAAATATATGGCTGGTCCCCATCTAGTTTAATTGTTTTGGTAGTACTCTGACGTGTTCTAAACACGTTATCCACCAATTCACTTAATTCATGATCCCGAATATCCATGGTATATGGGTGAGGAACGTCGAGTCCAGTAATCCCTAAGTGGTTAATAGCGTACGTGTTAGCCACTTGTAGTTCACGGTGCCGATTAATAACTAGCACTCCTACTGGCAAATTATCCATAATGGCGGTTAATTCACTTTGTTGATTTCTCAAAACGTGAATTTGATGACGCTCATGGGTACCAATTTCATTAACAACTTTAGATAATTTATAAAATGGATCTTCTGGATCCAATTGAATCTTGGGAACATGGTTACCTTTAATAACTTCTTCTAAGTTCTTTCTGAATAACTTTTGACGCTCAATAATTTTCTTTTGATTACTCCAAAATACAATTATTTCAATAACCGTAATTAATAAAATCACGGCGATTAACAGTGACATATCTACCTTAGTTACTCGTGGATTTTCTTTTACAATTAATTTATACACCAGAAAAGCCATAAAGGCATTTCCGATTAGACTAGCAAAACCGAATTGCACGGTACGCTTAATCGCCTTTTTTCGAGACGAACTCATATCCAAACCCCCTAATGGTTTTGATCAACTGTGGATGTTTGGGATCATTTTCCAGTTTATCCCTCAAATGACTGATGTGGATATCTACAATACGGGTCTGTCCCCCATATTCATATCCCCAAACTTTCTCCAAAATTTGATCGCGTGATAAAACTTGGTTGGCATTTTTGTATAAATACCTTAATAGTTTAAATTCATTGGGTGTTAATTGAATTTTTTCATTATTCTTCTTAACCACCATTCTTTTGAAATCAATGGCGATATTTTCTGCTTGTAGAGTTGGATCAATTTCAGCCAAATTAATTGCCCGATCAGTCCGTCGCAAGATTACTTTAATCCGTGAAAGAAGCTCCTGAGGACTAAATGGTTTGGTAATATAATCATCTGCCCCTAATTCCAATCCCAATATTTTATCAACTTGACTAGTCTTAGCCGTCAACATAATAATTGGAATTTGTTCATCAAACTTGCGAATTTGTTTGGTAGCTTCAATTCCATCCAATTGAGGGAGCATTAAATCCATAATCACAAAATCAACTAAGCCCTTTTGGACGATTTCCACCGCATCTAAACCGTTATCCACACTCACAACTTGATAATTAGCTTGTTCCAAATTATAAGTAATTAAAGTCACAATTGCTGGCTCATCATCTACAACTAATATCGTCTTTGACATCCGAATCCCCCTATTTTGGATTATCTTCTTTCAATTTCCATTGCAAATAAGCATTGATAAAATCATCGAGATCCCCGTCCATCACACCTTGAACGTTAGCCGTCTCAAAGTTGCTTCGATGATCTTTAACCATAGAATAGGGATGGAAAACGTAAGAACGAATCTGCGATCCCCATCCTATTTCAAGTTGAATGCCTTCTATTTTAGCCTTTTCTTCTGCTTTCTTTTGTTCTTCAAGCTCAAATAGCTTAGCCTTCAACATACTCATAGCGGTAGCCCGGTTTTGTAATTGAGAACGTTCTGCTTGACTCGCAACTACAATTCCAGTTGGCAAATGCGTAATTCGCACCGCTGAAGAAGTCTTGTTAATATGCTGTCCACCAGCACCACTAGAACGATATACATCCACCCGTAAATCATCTTGGTTAATGTTAACTTCAACCGAATCATCCAATTCCGGCATAACGTCGACTGATGCAAAAGAAGTATGCCGTCGTCCAGCAGAATCAAATGGTGATAGTCTTACTAGCCGATGAACTCCCTTTTCAGAGCGTAAATAACCATATGCGTTGTGACCGACAATTCGCATGGTTACACTACTAATTCCTGCCACTTCACCTGCTTGGTAATCTTCAATTTGAACCTTAAACTGATGCTGCTCAGCCCAACGCGTGTACATTCTTAGCAACATGGAACCCCAATCTTGAGATTCTGTTCCTCCCGCTCCGGGGTGAATTTCTATAATTGCGTTATTGGCATCATATTTACCATTAAGCAATAATCCTAAACGGTAATCCTGCAATAATTTAGCCGTGGCGGCTAATTCACTCTCAAACTCACTTTGAACGTCAGGATCATCTTCCATTTCCAATAATTCAGCAGTTACCTCTAAGTTTTCAACATGGTCGGTTAAATTTTTAAAATTATCGTATTTTTGTTTTAACTCATTATTTTCATTGATGACAATTTGAGCCTGTTCTTGATTATCCCAAAAGTTAGGCTCTGCCATTTTGGCCTCATTGACACTGATACTTTCATTCAAAGCATCTAAGTCAAAGAGACCTCCCGAAGTCAGCGACTTCTTTTTTCATATCTTCAATTTGATGTTTTGCTTCAACTAGCTCCATATAAGTTAGCTCCTTTTTTCATTTCACATTAAAAAACTGGGAACGGTCAAATTACCTTCCCAGTTTTATATTATAAATCAACTACCGTTGAAGATTTTGACGAATTTCAGATTTCATAAATAATCGAGTAGTTTCATATTCGATATCTGTAATCATTTCGTTGAACATTCGGTAACCTTCTTGTTGATATTCAACTAATGGATTTAACTGTCCATAGCCTCGAAGTCCAACCGATTGACGTAACTGGTCCATGGCATCAATATGATCGGTCCAGTGTTGGTCAACCACTCGGAGAATCACAACTTTTTCAAATTCTAGAATTTGAGCTGGGTCGTACAAAGCTTTTTCTTTTTCAATGTACATTTGATCAGCTAGTTGTTTCAAGTAGTCCTTAATTTCTTTAGCAGACATCCCTTCCACATCAGCTTGATGAATGTCTTTATCTGAAACCAAGGCAGTCCGTGCAAATTCTACAATGGTTTCTAAATCAAAGTTCTTTTGAGTTTTTTGGGTATGGGCATCAACCACGCGGTCAATCGTTCGATCAACCATCGGCATTAGCACATCTTTTAGACTAGTTTCTTCCATGATCACTTGTTGACGTTCAGCGTAAATCACTTCACGTTGCGCACGCATAACATCATCGTATTGAAGAACGTTCTTACGAGCATCGTAGTTATTACCTTCAACTCGTTTTTGAGCAGATTCAACTTGACGGCTAATTAAACCACTTCGAATAACTGCATCTTCATCCGCAATTTTCATCCTAGAAAGCAAATCTTTGATTCGTTCTGAACCAAAACGAATCATCAAGTCATCTTCTAGTGAAAGATAGAATTGGGACATTCCGACATCACCTTGACGTCCCGAACGACCACGAAGCTGATTATCGATCCGTCGTGATTCATGTCGTTCAGTACCAATTACAGCTAAACCACCTAGTTCAACTACGCCAGGTCCTAATTTAATATCAGTACCACGACCAGCCATATTAGTAGCAATTGTTACCGCACCCTTTTGACCGGCGTTGGTAACAATTTCAGCTTCACGGGCATGATTCTTAGCATTCAAAACAACATGTGGAATACCTTCTCGATCAAGCAAGCGTGAGAGGTATTCTGAAGTTTCAACCGCAACCGTACCAACTAGAACTGGTTGACCTTTAATATGCAAATCACGGATTTCCTTCACCACTGCCTTAAATTTACTTTCCAAAGTTGGATAAAGTAAATCTGGACGGTCATCACGAGCCACCGGACGGTTGGTTGGAATGGTTGTAACTTCCATATTGTAAATTTCACGGAATTCTTCTGCTTCAGTCCGAGCTGTACCGGTCATCCCTGAAAGTTTACGATACATTCTAAACAAGTTTTGATAAGTGATGTTGGCCATAGTTTTAGCCCCATCTTGAATTTCAACGTGTTCCTTAGCTTCAATCGCTTGGTGCAGTCCATCAGAAAAACGACGGCCTTCCATTACACGACCTGTAAAAGAATCAACGATTAAGACTTCACCATCTGAAACCACGTAGTCCTTGTCTTTAGTCATAATATAATTTGCTCGAAGAGCTTGATCAATATGATGGTTCAACGCACTATTTTCAACATCGTAGAGGTTGTCGGTTTTAAAGAAGTTTTCCGCACGACGAATCCCATTTTCTGTTAATGAGATGGATTTTGATTCCCAATCAATCGTGTAATCACCATCAGCCAAAGTCTTCACGTAACGGTCAGCACGTTCATATAGCGTAACAGTTGGTTCAGTCTGACCAGAAATAATCAGAGGTGTCCTGGCTTCATCAATTAAAATTGAATCAACCTCATCAATCAAGGCGAAGTTTAGAGGACGTTGTACCATATCCTCTTTATACACAACCATGTTATCTCTTAAGTAATCAAAACCGATTTCACTGTTCGTTGAATAAGTGATATCACAATTGTAAGCTTCACGTTTTTGGTCGGGAGTCATTTCTGAAGAATTAACCCCTACTGTTAGGCCAAGCCATTTATAAAGCTCACCCATTTCACTTGAGTCACGTTCAGCCAAATATTCATTAACAGTAACAACGTGAACCCCTTTACCACCTAAGGCATTCAGATACACGGGTAATGTGGCCGTTAAAGTCTTACCTTCACCAGTTTTCATTTCAGCAATGTTACCACCATGAAGTACCATTCCACCAATTAATTGGACGCGGAATGGGAATAAGCCTAATACTCGCTTAGCTGCTTCACGTGCGACTGCAAAAGCTTCAACTAAAATATCATCTAAAGTTTCGCCATTTTGTAGACGCTCTTTAAACTCTGTAGTTTTAGCCTTAAGTTTTTCATCATTTAGTTGTTCCATTTCTTCTTTTAGGGCTTCAATCTTATCTGCTTTTTTACCGAGTCTTTTTAACTCACGCGCATCACTTTCCACCCATTTTTTTAAAATGTTTGCCATGTACTATTTCCTTCCGTACTAACTTAATCGTAAAAACGATAACCTGTTTAAGTTTATCATTTTTATTATTACAATCAAACTAATCTTAAATATATTTAAAAAGCTTAACAAACCGTTGGAAGTTTGTTAAGCAATTTTGTTTTGTATTTATTTAGCGGATCTAATCGTTAGCAGATTCGATCAAACCATAGCGTCCATCGCGACGGCGATAAACAATATCAACTGATCCACTTTCTGCATCTTCATAGATAAAGAAGTTATGTCCTAGCATGTCCATTTGCAAGATTGCTTCTTCACTTCCCATTGGTTTCAAGGATACTTGTTTAGTACGAACGATATCAAATTGACTGGCTTCCTCTTCGTTCTCTACAATATCACCACTAGGGATTTCAACCCCTTTGTATCCTGTTTCACGCGATTTGCGGTTAATTTTTGTTTTGTATTTACGTAGTTGACGTTCCAATTTATCAGTTACTAAGTCAACACTCGCATATAAATCAGGCGAAGTTTCTTCTGCTCGTAATACCAAGTATGGCAATGGAATCGTTACTTCAACCTTAGCCGTTTTGTCTTGGTATACTTTCAAGTTAACGTGAGCCTTTGGATTGGCACCTTGTTCAAAGTATTTTTCAATCTTACCAATTCGTTTCTCAACATAATCCCGAATTGCTTCTGTTACCTCAATATTTTCACCACGTACATTAAAATCAAGCATAAGACTTCTCTCCTTTCAACTGTGGATAAACTGCATCCACTAACAGAAATATATATTCTACTTCATGTATTTCTGTACAACTTCATTATAAATGAAAACGCTACAATAAACAATGAATATACCCAAATAACTACCGACAAAGCGTGACTGAACGGACTTGGGTCGCGCCATTTCTTAGTAAAGTGGTCCGAGCTTGTCGAAGGGTGGCTCCGGTCGTATAAATATCGTCCACCAACAAAATATGTTCACCACTAATATCACATCCGCTTTTCAAAATAAAAGAACTATCTTGCTGTAGTCGCTCTCTTCTTGAACGTTGAAATTGATGTAAACTATCGTTTGAGCGCTGATTAATCAAAACATCTTTCCAATCCAGACCTTCCATCAATCCAGTTACTTGGTTAAATCCACGTGAGGTCATTGTACTCTCATCAACTGGGATCGGAACAATCAACTCGTTTTCTTTAAGGATCTTTTGAATAAAATTAACAAATTGATCTTGAAAAACTTTTCTCAGTAAATAATCTCCCTGAAACTTATAGTGCTGAAAAAAATTACGCATCGCCTCATCATATTGAAACATGGCTCGATTTACGAACTGATCATTCCATTGTTGACAGTCCGCACACTCGAGAATTGCTGAAAGTTTTCCACATCTAATACACGTTTTGTGATCTACTAATGTGGAAAAACTCGTTATACACCCCTCGCAAACTAACTTCGGAGTAATTTTTCTGAAACTTAAAATAAAAGATAAATCTAAATTATTATTTAATCCTCGGTTACAAAGTAAGCAACTTTTCAACATTCACTCGCCTTTCGATTCATAAATTTGATTTGGGCTTGAGCTCTTTTTATATTTCGATTTAACATTGGACAAATAAATAATACAGTCCCCTTGGGTCGTTGGGGACTTCGACCAACTCGACCAGCAATTTGAACCAATGCTGCCATGGAAAAGACGGCATCATCTGCTCCTAAAACAGCGACATCAATACCTGGAAAAGTCACTCCACGTTCAAGAATAGTGATCGTAATTAAAGCGTCAATTTCCTGTTTACGCATCATTTGCACTTTAGCCACCCGCTCTGGATCTGCTGCGTGAACTGTTAAAACTTTGACCGTGGGAAAGACCTGTTGCAAAGCCTCCAATACTTTCGGTAGCACCTCAATTTTGGGAACAAAGATTAAAAATTGGCGCTGTGCTTGAATTTGTTCCTTAATAAATCGGCTTAATGGGCTTGGCAATCGACCCTTTCTTAACTTTTTTATCCAATTTTGCCCACTCACTACTTTAATTTCTGGTAGTGGATGTCCATGAAAACGCCGAGTTAGATAACTGGTAGCTAATTTAGCTTGCCGACTTTGCTGTAAAAGTTTTCCGTCCGGGGTAGCTGTAAGATAAATGGTCGATCCTTGTAATTTACGGGCCTGCTTGGTTGCATAATGCAGCTCAGGATTCATCGCATAGGGAAAAGAATCCACTTCATCAATGATTAAAACATCAAAGGCGTGGTAAAATCGTAGTAATTGATGCGTTGTACAGAGCACAAACTGCGTATATTCATAGGGAGCTGGGGATCGACCGTGAAGCAAGGCAATTTTAGCCTGTGGAAAAGCTTCTTGAAATCGAGGAAACAGCTCTAAGACTACGTCAATTCGGGGCGAAGCCACACATATCCTTTTTTGCTTTTGTAAAGCATGATTAATTCCCGGGAAGAGCATTTCAGTTTTCCCTGCCCCAGTAACCGCCCAGAGTAAACGATTTTGTTGCTGATCAATGGAATTAATAATCGCTTTTGAACAGCGAGCTTGCGGAGCAGTTAACTTCCCCGGCCATTCTAAATAACTCTGATTCGCCACAAAATTATTAGGCTCAGGAATGGTCGCTAACTGAACCAGGGTAGAAACTCTACCTAAGTTGATACATTTACGGCAATAGAATTGATGATCTGGTAATGCCCCATCCCTACTAGAGGTAATTGCGCCACATCGTTGGCAGTGAATTTGATTTCCTTTCATTACAATTGCTGGTCGACAATCAAGCGAATCCGTTGGTACTGCATTAATTGGCTGTAAAACTAGCCGTCCATAGTATTTTTGCTTTTCTATTTCTTCCATATTTATTAAATACCCAAAAAGGAGTCTTTTTCTTGAAACCAATCTTATCCGTCAAAGAAAATTTTAAAATTGAACAAGATATCAAAAAATCAAGATTTATTAGTCGGATTATTCCCATTCAAAGTGAAGAGGAAGCCAATCAACTTTTAACGGAAATCCGCACAACCGAAGCTAAAGCTAATCACAACTGTTTTGCCTACATTTTGGGTGACCAGCAAGATATCCAACGGGCCTCTGATGATGGTGAACCTTCCGGAACAGCCGGCGCTCCTATCCTAGAGGTTTTAAAACGCGAGAACTTAACTAATGTATTGATCGTCGTGACGCGTTACTTCGGTGGCATTAAGTTAGGAGCAGGCGGTTTAATTCGCGCCTATGGATCAAGTACTTCCCTAGCTGTTAATAATGCTGCTTTGATTCAACTTGTTGATCAAGAGCTTTTATCGATTAAACTTGATTATCAAAACAATGATCAATTAGTTTATTATCTTGAACAACATCATTTAAACCAGTTAGAAACGGAATACACTACCCAAGTAACTACTACTATTTCAATTTCCAAAGAACAATTAGAACCCTTAAAGCAAGAACTAATCGGTCTTTTTAGTGGGAACGTGGCCTTTAAGGATTTAGGTACCAAACGAGTTCAAATTCCATATCAAAAAAATGAGGATGACAACGACTAATATCGTTATTATCCTCATTTTTTATGGCGTTCACTACGTGTGCGAACCTTATCTTTTAAAGTGTTCTCTTCTTTAAATTCATTACTATCTACTTTAGAAGTATTAGAGCGTACGAGCTTTCGAATCCAATTTAGCATTGGCGTACGGTTTTCGCCCACTAATCCAATTGCTTCCACAAAAATCTCGATTCCAATCAAAATTCCGATGGTTAATAACACTGAGCCCCACAACGTAGAAACGGGATATAGCAGCGCAATAAAGGAAAAGATTAGTGAAATTCCATAAATCACTAACACTGTTTGTCGATGGGTTAAGCCCATTTGCATCAAACGATGATGTAGATGGCGTTTATCAGCGTGTGAAATAGATTCCTTATTTAATAATCTTCTCAAAATTGCATAAACCGTATCAGTCAATGGCACACCCAAAATCATAACTGGAATTAAAATTGTGATAAAGGTTGCATTTTTCAAACCAGATAGTGAGAAAATTGAAATCATAAATCCAATAAATAAAGCTCCCGTATCACCGAGATAAATCCGTGCTGGAAAGAAATTGTAAGGTAAAAAACCAATTTCAGCTGCTACCAAGGTAAAAATCATGATTACAATGTAGATATTAGTAGATGGTAGAAAGAATAGTCCGGTAAATCCTGTGGTAAACAACGCAATGATTGTTACCCCAGTCGCTAGACCATCTAACCCATCTAATAAATTAATCGCATTTGTAATAGCTGCTATCCATAGCAACGTAATTGGTAACGAAAACCACCCGAAGTTAACAATTCCAATAAATGGGAAAGTTAACGTCGTCATCCGAACGTTAGCAAATAGATACACCGCTAACGCCGCTAACAAGATTCCAATCATTTTTTGTATAGGTCTTAATTCAAAAATATCATCGATAATTCCTGTTACTAAAATAATGCATTCCCCGAAGAAAATTCCGTAAAACTGCGGATTAGGTATTTGATTTCTCAATAAGAAAAATAATGAGAAATTGAAGGCAATGAAGATTGCCAATCCCCCCATGGTTGGCATTGGTACTTTATTGACTCGCCTGGCTGTCGGTTTGTCAATGGCACCAACTTTGAATGAAATCCTCCGGACAAATGGTGTTAAGATCGCCGAAATGATCATTGTCGCAAATAAACTAACAATTATTTCAAATCGCATAATTTGTCCTCTTTTTGTTCGTAATAAGCACATTATACCTAAACTCATGAGCCTTATACAATCTTCTTCACTAAAAATGCAAAGAATTTAAATTATTTTTTCATATTTTGACACAAAAAAACCTAGCCTCAGCTAGGTTTTACTTTTTATTTATTTCAGATGGTAATTATAGGTTGAGACAATAATATTCTCACGCGAGTTCAAAGAAGCACGTAAACGCAAACCAGTTTGGTTATGCAAAATATTTTGCCATGGTTTTCTTGGAACAAACTGTGGAACTAACACAGTAGTTGTGTAGTTTCGTTCAGCCGCACGCCGGGCAATCACATCACAGAAACGTAAGGTTGGGTTCGTAATTGAGCGATAAGATGAATGGATATCAATGAAACGTACATCTGGATATTCAGCTTTAAATTCCATCGCGGTCTTATGTTCTTTTTCAGGATTAGCATCAAAAGAGACATGCATTGCAATTACGTAGTCCCCGATTGAACGAGCGTAGTTAATTGCTCCAGAAGTAACTTGAGTAACGTTGCTAACTAAGACAATCACAGTTGAACCATCATAGTCATGCAAGTTAACTTTACCTTTTTCAATTACTCGTAATTGATCAGCAACTTCATCGTAATGTTTACGAATCTTGTAGAACATTCTTAACAAGAGTGGCATAACAATAAAGTATGGCCAAACATTGCTAAAGTGTAAGAATAGCAAACAAATTACTAAAACGGCTGATAGTAAAGCTCCCAGCAAGTTAGCAGAAGCATTTATCATCCACTTTTTACCGCCTTCACGCTTCCAATGAACAATCATTCCTGATTGTGACAATGTGAAAGGTACGAAAACCCCGATGGCATACAATGGAATCAATAGTCCTGTTTGTCCACCAAAGATTAAAATCAAAACGATTGCTCCGGCAGCCAAGGAAATAATACCGTTGGAATAGCCTAAACGGTCACCACGATCCATATAAGCATGTGGCATAAACTTATCTTTAGCTAAGTTATATGCCAACATTGGAAAGGCTGAGAAACCAGTATTAGCAGCCACGGCCAAAATCAATGCCGTTGATAATTGAAGGATGTAGTAGAAAATACCATGTCCAAAAATTGTCACACCGATTTGAGATAAAACGGTTTGAGAAGAACTTGGTGTAATTCCACTGTAGTATGCCAAGAACGTAATTCCAGCAAAGAATGAAGCTAAAATCAATGACATAATGGCTAAGGTTCCTGCAGCATTCTTACGACGTGGTTTCTTAAAGTTAGGAACAGCATTACTAATCGCTTCAACCCCAGTCAGAGAAGAAGAACCAGACGATAGTGCTCTAAGGAAAATCACAAAAGTCATCCCGGGCACTGCCGATCCCACTGCGGAAGCCGCATGATAAGCCACTTGACCAGTTGCAATGTTGTATAAACCAACCACAATCATCAAGGAAATAACCACGATAAATAGGTAAACCGGAATCGTTAAGAAACTAGCTGATTCTCGTAGTCCCCGCAAATTCAGCGCCATAATCCCCAGTACAATCAAAACCGCAATGGCAATATGGTACTTTTGCAATGCTGGAATCGCCGACGTAATCGCTTCTGTACCAGAGGTCACACTAACCGCTACGGTCAGCATGTAATCCACTAAAAGTGAGCCACCGGCCACCAGACCGGCCGACGTCCCCCAATTTTTACTAGCTACTACATACGCCCCACCACCAGATGGATAAGCCTTAATAATTTGGCGGTATGACACGGTAATCGCGAATAATAGCACTAATACAATCCCAGCAATTGGAATTGAATACCAAGTTGCAGCGGCAGATAAAACAATCAAAACCGACAAAATTTCTTCGGTACCATATGCAATAGATGATAAAGCATCTGAAGATAGCAAGGCGAGGGCTTTGAACTTCGTTAAAGCTTGTCCACTCTCGTCGAGCGTTTTCAGTGGTTTACCAATTAAAATACGCTTCAAATACGAAAACATCTTTTACTCTCCATTTTCAAAAATATGCAAGTGAAATTCTACTCCAAATCTCGCAAAATGACTAGCACAATTTTTAAGATTATAATTCATATACTGATAATAACAGAATTCATCTGAATAAGGTGTAATTTAAACGTAATATTCCTCAGTCCAGTAAAGAAGTTTTTCAACTTCTAAGTTATTCTAATTCATATTCTCCTAGTTGGAAATAAAAAAGAATCCACAATGCTGATCGCATCATGGATTCTTTTAATTTAAATTAGTCTAGTTTAGCGTTGGAGAGCTGAATTTTCGGCAAACCTTCGCATCTTCCTAATTTAAATCGTTAGTTCTAAGAATTAAATTACATCATACCGCCCATACCTGGAGCTGGTGCTGCAGGAGCTGGGTTGTCTTCTGGTAAGTCAGCAACTACTGCTTCAGTAGTTAACAATAATGCTGATACACTAGCAGCATTTTGAAGTGCTGAACGTGTAACCTTTGTAGGATCAACGATTCCGGCTTCAACCATGTCGACCCATTCGTCGTTAGCGGCGTTGTATCCAACACCTGGCTTTTGGCCCTTAAGTTTTGTAACGATTACTGAACCTTCTTCGCCGGCATTTTCAGCAATTTGACGAACTGGTTCTTCAAGCGCACGACGTACAATGTTAACACCTGTAGCTTCATCGCCTTCAGCTTCGACGTCTTCAAGGTCTGAAATAACGTTAGCAAGTGCTGTACCACCACCAGGAACAAAACCTTCTTCAACGGCAGCTCTAGTAGCGTTTAAAGCATCTTCGATACGGTATTTCTTTTCTTTAAGTTCTGTTTCAGTAGCAGCACCAACACGGATTACTGCAACACCACCAGATAACTTAGCAAGACGTTCTTGAAGTTTTTCCTTGTCGAAGTCAGAAGTTGTTTCACTGATTTGTTGTTTGATAATTCCAACACGTTCAGCGATTTGTTCTTGGCTTCCAGCACCTTCAACGATGGTTGTATCATCTTTAGTAACTGTAACCTTGTTAGATTGACCAAGTTGTTCGATAGTAACGTCCTTCAAGTTCAAACCAAGGTCATCTGTAATTACAGTACCACCAGTTAGGATAGCAATGTCTTCCAATTGTTCCTTACGACGATCACCAAAGCCAGGAGCCTTAACTGCAACTACGTTGAAGGTTCCACGCATCTTATTCAAAACAAGTGTTGGTAGAGCTTCACCTGTAATGTCATCCGCAATAATCAATAATGAACGGCTTTGTTCAACTACTGATTGAAGAACTGGAAGAATATCTTGGATATTACCGATCTTCTTATCAGTGATTAAGATGTATGGATTATCAAGGTTAGCTTCCATCTTGTCGTTGTCAGTTACCATGTATTGTGACATGTATCCACGGTCAAATTGCATACCTTCCACAACATCCAATGTTGTGTCAACTCCACGAGATTCTTCAATGGTGATAACACCATCGTTACCAACTTTTTCCATAGCGTTAGCAATCAACTTGCCAACTTCTGGGTTAGCAGAAGAAATTGAAGCGATTTGAGCAATATCATCTTTAGTTTTTACTTCATGTGACATCTTGTGGAGAGCTTCAACTGCTTTACTTGTTGCTTTTTCAATACCGCGACGGATACCAACAGGGTTAGCACCAGCAGTAACGTTCTTCATTCCTTCATTGACGATTGCTTGAGTAAGAACCGTAGCGGTAGTTGTACCATCACCAGCAATGTCGTTGGTCTTTGAAGCAACTTCTGAAACTAACTTAGCACCCATATTTTCAAAATGATCTTCAAGTTCGATTGCCTTAGCAATTGTCACACCATCATTAGTAATTGTAGGTGAACCGTATGATTGTTCCAAGACCACATTACGGCCTTTAGGTCCAATTGTTGACTTAACGGTGTCAGCTAACTTATCTACACCCTTAAGCATTTTTGTACGTGCATCTTCTGAAAATTTAATTTCTTTAGCCATTATCAACACTCCTAAATTAAAAATTAATTATTCAACTACTGCAACTAAGTCCTTTTCATGGACAACTAAGTATTTTTTATCTTCGTATGAAACTTCAGTACCAGCATATTTGTCATATACTACTGTATCGCCAACTTTGACGTTCATTGGTACTGTTTGACCATTGTCTAAAACTGTACCGTTACCGACAGCGATAATCTTTCCAGTTTGGGACTTTTCTTTAGCATTGCTTGCAAGTACGATGCCTCCGACAGTTTGTTCTTCTTCATCTTTAGCTTCTAAAATAACGCGATCTCCTAAAGGTTTTAACACGTGAATCCCTCCAAATATAATTTACTGATAAGATTTGTTTAGCACTCGTCATCTCTAAGTGCTAACTACAATGATAACTATATCATGATTTTTTTAGATTGCAAGTATTTTTGACCTTTATTAACCAATCAAATTTAGCAATACTTTAAATATGCTATACTAGCAGGAATAAAGGAGGGTTGAGATGAAAATTTCTAAGAGTTCAATTTTAACTTTAATTACGTATTTAATAATTTTCCTTCTACCTAGCATTTTAAACGTGTTTATTAATCTGGGGGCTGGGTTTATCTGGGTTGAAACTGTCGACTACTTGGTTGGCGCACTGCTACTAATCTTTATTAGTAGTAAAACCAACGAAATCAACCATATCGAATCTAATCGTAAATCTTTTCTATATGCTATTGCTTGGGGAATCATTGGAACAGCCTTAGTAATTTTGCTGCAATTTGTGATTAGCTATATTACGATCATTTTTGGAAGTAATCCTACTTCTCAAAACACCGCAACTTTAGTGACTTTGGCTAAAACCAATCCATTTTTCATTTTAGCGATCACCGTGGGAGCTCCAATCATGGAAGAGTTGGTTTTTAGAAAAGTTTTATTTGGTAACCTCAGTGCAATGTTTGGATCTGATTCCACGCTGGGATTCACCGTCATGGCCATCATTTCTAGTCTAGCATTTGCATTTATGCACAACGATAGTCACATCTTTCTATATGCGGCCATTGGTTTGCTATTCTGTTGGTTGTACAAAAAGACCGGACGTATTCAAACTTCGATGATTGCTCATATTTTAATGAATTCGGTCGTTATTTTACCGTTAGTAATTAAATAACAAAAAGAATCATTTTAGTTTCACTAAGTATTAGTGGCTAAAAATGATTCTTTTTAATTTGTTATTTTGGACTGTCGAACTAGTTGTGGAAAATTGTAACAGCTGGCTAAGCCGTTGCGGGGGTATAAGTCTATATTTGATGATTTTGATTTAACGTGTTTAGTTTCATTTTTGTAATTTTACACCTCCTTCCAATACTTTTAAACGTTTACAACACCATTTTTATAGTGTTTAACCTCCTTTAAGGTAATGACCATATATGTTAGAATCAAGGCAGGATTATTGTGATTTACAAATAATTATGGGGGAGTGTTTTATTATGAAAAAAATTGCTTCAATTGCACTTTTAGCATTGGTTCCACTGACGCTTGCTAGCTGCGGATCTGGAAACCAAAAACCAGATTCTCAGTCTTCAAATGCTACTTCTAAAACAGAAAAGGTTAGCAAAAAGGCTAGCTCAAAAGCTAGTTCTAAGAAAGATAAAGAAGCTTCATCATCTTCAAAAGCAAGTTCTAATAGTTCATCTTCAACTAAGGATGATCAAACTTCATCAAGCGTTGCTAGCGCAAGTAGTTCTACTTCCAAAGCTTCCAATAGTGCTATTAGTTCCTCTAGTAAGTCTGAAAATAACCATAATAGCTCAAATAAAACGAGTTCTAACAACCTAAGTCGTGCAGATTTAACTGCCGCTGAACAACAAAATAATCATCAACCGTTAGCTGATGAAACTATCCAAACTTCTGAGGCGGCCATCAATCTAGTTAAAGCCAAATATGGCGATAAGGGTTGGAAAGTAGCTTATAGTTCCGTTGGTAAATCCTCCCCTATTTATTTCCACGTTACTTCCGACCATGATGGTTCATATTATGTCTACGCTAATGGAGTCGTTCAAAATGCCGGTGGTGATTTATCTGACCACGCTAGCGAAATTCAAAATATTAAATAAACAAAAAAATTCAACCAACGTCGTTAAACGCTGATTGAATTTTTTATTTTATGCAATTATCTTTTCGATGGCTGTATTAACAGCTGCTTTTTCGGCTTGTATTAACTTCACTCGACCTTCAATGGCTTTAATGTCCATTGTAATTTCACGTGTTAAGCCTGGCGTTTGCAATTTAGGTTCGAAGAAGGCTTTGAATTCCTCCAACCGTGCTGGTGTTCTAAATATATTAGCAATCACCGTGATGAAGGTATTAAATTCCATATCACCACCCACAGTATCTTCCAACCATTTCCAATCATTTCGAATCCAATCCCAAGTTAATTGTTGCCCTTTAGCATTAGCTAATAGACCTCGGAACCAAGCTCGCAAATCTTGGGGTTTAATCGTGCTAGCATCCTCAAATTTTTCAATAATAGCTTTGATTTGCTTTTCATCCGTAGTAGCAGTGAGTGCTCTACTTAAATCAGCTTTATAACTTGGATCAGTCGATTGACGGTACTGTTCCATTAACTGGTTAAATAGTCGTTCGTTATTAAAGTTTTTCACTTCGTTACTCAAAACATGACTACGAATATCGGCTGACAAGTTGGATAACTGATTTTGATTTTGTTCAAAAAGTTCATGTGCTGCTAAAATTGCTTCAGGATTCTTCGCGTATAATGCGGCTCCCAATACATAAGGTCGAGTTAACTGATCATCATTACTTTCCGCGGCCCTTGGTTTCCAACCTAAACGTTGTACCTGTTTTGCACTAAGTTGATTGAAAAGTTTTTGAAGGTTCGCCTCTTCTTCACTATCAGGCTGAACAAATTTCTTCAAATCACCAGCCAAGCGATATAAAACATCGTTAACTACCGCTGATGAACTATCAGCAAATTTTTCCAGTAGCGGTACAATTTCAGCATACGAAATTTGATTTCCTTCAGCTAATAATCTTAAGTCTTGGAGAATTTGCAGCTGATCAATTGCTCCTAGTTGGTCCAATGCTCCCAAGATATCCGCTAATAAATCCTTAGCATAATGGACGATGAAATGAGATTCGTTGCCAACATTGAGTCGGAAAGGTTGCCCATTTTCATTTCGAAGCTGTTGATAATCGCCTAACGATAAAGTAGGTTGATCTAAAATTTGAGGAACGACTTCATAGTTACCTTTTAATGGGATTTGCCATTGCCGTCCTGCATTTTGTCCTTCACCAATGAAAAATTGTTGTTGACTAATAGTTAATTGGCCATCGACCACTTCAACATTCACTACGGGATAACCCGGTTGTTCCAACCATGAGTGCATGATTGCTCCGACGTCAATCCCCGCAGCGTCTCCTAGAGCAGCCCATAAGTCCGCCCCTTTTGCATTTCCATACTGGTGATTATTAAAATACTGCTTCAATCCGGTACGTAAAGCGTCATCGCCAATCAAGGCCCGCACCATTACTAGCATACGTGCTCCTTTAGCATACACGATGGCTCCATCAAATAGCGCGTCTATCTCAGCTGGGTTTTGGACCTGCACATGAACAGACTGTACACCATCAGTAGCATCTCGCTGTAAGGCTGCAGGAACATCGGACGTTTGGAACATTTCCCAAATATGCCAATCAGGTTCAATCGCATCAATTGCTACGTATTCCATCATATTGGCGAAACTTTCATTTAACCATAAATCATCCCACCATTGCATGGTAACTAAATCACCAAACCACTGATGAGCTAACTCGTGCGCGATGACGGTTGCCACTAGTTGTTTAGTTTCTAGAGCCGTGTTCTTAGGATCTAATAAAAGATAGGCTTCACGATATGTTACTAGCCCCCAGTTTTCCATTGCTCCGGCTGAAAAATCAGGTAGAGCTAGTTGCCATGAATGGGGCAACGGATAAGCTGTATGGTAGAATTCTTCATAAAATTCGATTGAACGTTTGGCAATATCAAGTGCAAAATCAAGTTCTTGAGCTTGATGAGCTTTAGTAGCAAAGACTCCGACTTGCACGCCGCTAGTCGTCTTTGTCATTTTACTTTGAAGATCTCCAAAAGCAAAAGCGATTAAATATGTCGACATTTTAACCGTCGTATCAAAATAATGAATTCCATCGACTACCTTAATTTCAGGCATATTACTTAAAATGGTTTCTCCATCATATTCGTCATACTTTATTGCTAAATCAAAAGTTGCCTTAGCCTCTGGTTCATCAATCCCAGGAAAGGCTTGTCGAGCAAAAGTTGTTTCAAACTGGGTACCAACCAACTGTTTTTGAACTCCATCGACTTCATAGTATGATGGATAAATTCCCATCATGCTGTCCGTTAGTTCAGCTTCGTATTCAACAGTCAAAGTTACATTACCAGCTTGACTTAGTTGCAGACGAATCACTTCATTTGCTGAATCAATTTCAAAAGGCGTTTTCTCATCATTAACATAAACCACCATAACTTCTAAATCCTTTTGGTGAAGTGCAATTTCGGTCTGCTGGGCTATCCCCTGAATGACCGTTTTACCACGAAAATGCTTAGTTTCACGGCTGATATCTAAAAATATATCGTAGTGTTCGGGTTGAAATAAATCATAAAGACGCGTAATTTTAGCCATAGTTTTCTCCTTATTTTATAATACAATTTTAATTATACAACTTCACGATTAATTCGTCTGTTTAATTTGCTTATCTAAATTTACCAATCGATGAAAGAAGCCCAAGATAATTAATCCTAAAATAACAAGTAGAATAAACGCCCATCCACTGCCCGCACTGATATTTTGGGCTCTGGTATAACCTGGATGATGAACTGAACCCATCATTAACGCTAAAACCGTCGTTCCAATCGCACCAGCCACCTGTTGACCGGTGTTATATAGCGCATTAGCGTCATTTTGAAGTTCTTGGTTGATATGTTTTAAACCATAGGCAACCGAATTACCAAACGCCATAGAACGGCCAATGGCAAAAATTAAGTATGCTATGGTAATTCCCAATACTCCCATATGTGGTCCCCAAAGGGCTAAGGATGCTAGCGCTAAGGTAAATAAAATATCACCCATATATAATGGTAATTTTCCGCCAAAGTTATCTAACATCCAACCATAAACTGGTTGTCCAAATCCATTTAATAGACTCCCTGGAAGCAAAATCAAACCACCAATTAAGGATGTCGCTTGGAATACATCTTGAACGTAGTTGGGAAGTAAAAAGTTAATCCCCACGTTAGCGAATTGCAACATTATATATGGTAGAAAACTAAATAGAAAGGCCTTATTTTTGAATACGTCTAGTGAAAATAAAGCTTTAGTAGCATTTTTAGATTTTTTTACAAACAGCGTTGTTAAACCAATACTAAATAATAGTAAAACGATAAATGAAATATAAGCGCCTGACCCCAAATTATTGAATCCAACGATTAGGGCTACTAGTGCCAACCCTAAAAGAATAAAACGTGTCCAATCAAAAGCATACTGTTTTTGAGTTGGGGTATATTGTTTAATTTTTTTAGACCCTAAAACCATTAGAATCAATGCAATCGGTAATGTTCCCCAGAAAATCATTCGCCAACTTGCAAAAGCGACCACGGCCCCTCCAAAGGTCGGACCCATGGCAGGCGCAATTAAAATAATTAAATTGGCTAACCCAATATAAGTTCCTAGCTTGTGTTGGGGTACAACCTCTAAAATTATATTAACCATTAAAGGAGTACATAACCCCACACATCCGGCTTGAATTAAACGGCCTACCAAGAGCACCCAAAAATTCAGCGCTGCGCCACAGATAACATCTCCCAATCCAAACAAGATGGCTGCTGCCACAAATAACTGTCGATTGGTAAATCTTCTTTTCATGTAAGCTGAAGTTAACATGACTAACGCAGCCATTAACAAATAGCCTGCCGTTACCCACTGCACTGTACTTAATGACACCTTAAATTCTCGCATCAAAGCTGGGAAAGTAACGTTCATTGAAGTTTCCGTTAAAACTCCCATAAAAGACATCAGTGCCACAATCGCCACAACTACCATCGGATTGGATTTTTTTGTTGATGATTCTTGCATTAAAACTCTTCCTCTCAAGGTTACTTTTTAAAAGTACATAACTTCTATAATGGAAATAATTGAAAGATTTGTCAAATTGGTTCATCAAAAAAGACGTAACGTTGTTTTATCAGCGTTACGTCTTTCATTAAATTAATTTGTTCTACTTAAATTTTTAAGATATTTGTGTTCAACTCTTCGACGTGCTTCCACAGCTTCTTCGAAATCTAGAAATGTAGCATTTAAAACTAAATCTCCTTTATGCATCATTCGTGCAACCCATTTTTGTGAGGGATGATCAAACGAAACACCGATTACACCACTAGTATTTCTAGCTCCAATGTTGACTGCTTGAACCGGATTCCCATTCCGATCCTTGAAAGCGTTACTGTTTCCAATTTGTTCTGCCGTTGCTGCATTCTTTCGAATTGTTTGAGCAGCCTTTTCTTTACGTAAGCACCCACAGCTTTTTACGTTCCCTGTTCGTAAACGGTAACTGTCGGCCTCAATCATCTTGCCACAAACACAACGACATAACCAATAAATATTTCCATTAGAACTGACTTTATCCGCTCTACCCAAAACTGTTAGTCGAGCAAATCTTTTCCCTTGTAAGTCATATTTCATTCTGGAACAATTTCCACAACTTTTTGTGCCACCAGATTTAAGATGCTGTAATTCAACATCTTTTTCTTGTCCACATTCACAAACACAGTGCCATTTAGTATTCCCATTTTTTGCTTTCCCTGATGGATACTTAGCCACTAATTTACCAAATTTCTTACCCGTTATATCTATCCGTATTCCCACGATAAACACTCCTTATATTCTTACTCCTTTTCTTTGGCTTTTTTAAATAGTTAAATAAAAAAGCACTTCCCTGCTATTCCAACTACATGTTCTTAATTAGAATGCTAATGAAAATCAGTAAAGCTTCCCAATTCTTTACTGTTCATCCTGCACTCTAACTTTGTATAGCATTATATCCCATAAAACATTAACCCCAGGATATTTTGCTCAAGCAACCGAACATGCACGTATTAGTATACAAACTCACAAATTAGTGTGTCAACCACATTTCTAGATTTATTTGTAGAAATTAAAAAAGTAATTTTTTCCAAAAAAAATGATAAATTAGCGATAACTTATTTATAAAAATAAGTAAGTCTTATTTAAGCATCTTTAATAAGAGTTAGTGAATATACGTTCAAAATTTGAAGAAAGCGTATTAACAAACACAACATTTGCGGTATAATATACTAGCACGCGTAAATCAATGACTTATAATTTAATTTATAAATAAGAATTTCATTATAAAAATTGATGATAATTCAAAGAAAAATATCTAAAATATCTATTCGAAGTAACTAATGCTTCATTTTTATGTAAGCCGATACAAAAAATAGATAAATTTACATTTATTCATTTTTTAAATCAATAATGCTAAGAAATATATCTGTATATTTTTCACGCGTTTCGGCATCTAACTTTAAAAATTTTCTGACAAATTCATCACTTTTCTTATCTAATTTACTGTGCTTAAAAACATCCCCTAGCTCTAGATCAAGAGCGTGTAAGATACTTTCTAGTTTTGATATAGATACGTCTTCACGTTCTCCACGCTCTAATCTGGCAACTAAATCAATCGAAACATCCGCCTTTTCTGCTAATTGTTCGATTGTTAAATTTTTTCTTTTTCTGTTTTTTCTAATAAATTGGAATCTTTTTACCATGCAGTAACCACCTTCCAAAATTAAAACTAACGAAATCGAAGGTAAAACAACATAGCTAAATTTACCTATTTTATAAAAAAATATTGCTAAAAGTAACTAACTAATCTACCATTAGAGGTGTGAATACATCGGATTTGTAGGTACTAATTCAGGAGGTTTCAAATGAGTAATATCCTTATCAGTCTTTTGACATTGATAGCTATTTTATTTTGTTGGAAATCGCTTTATCAAAATCCAGCTAGACAGATAGCTGGACGAAAATTTTATATTACCAAAGAATATCCTACTACTTATGCTAATGCTGTCGATAACTTAGACCATGCTACTATTCAATTTAAAAAGGATGGTAGTATCAAGTATGAAGTAATTAATGATTATTCCAATGATAAATGGACAATCAATGGCCACAAAGTTGAAATGGGTAACATTGCTGATCCCGATCGCACTTATATTGATCTGAATGATGAACGTCAAATTGACGGCCACACCTTCTATGAAATAAAATTTGAAGATGATATAAACATTTTCCAATATTTCCTAGTTTCAGAGAACTAATACTTTACAATTTAATTAAAACTATAAAAAACTTCAGAAAGACTAACTTTCTGAAGTTTTTTATTTTGGTAATCTATTTTGTTTAGTTTCTGACACTAAATGTTTAAAACAGGATGCAAACTTATCAAATAATAGAATTGTACCATAACATAATCTAAACTTATAAAAAAATAATAACTGAAACCCGGGGTTATAGGAACTCAGTTTAACTCTTAGCAAAAAGATAACTACTAGTTAAACACCGCAATATAAGCAATCTAACATGATTTTTAAAAATTACTTACTATAATTAAAAACTACTTTCTTCCAACAATAATCAATACTTAGCAAACAATTAAAAGTTATTTTGCTATAGAATCATTAGCTATAAATGTTTATATTCTAGTCTAATAACAAAAAAATCCCTAAATTAGATTTTAGAAAAATCCAATTTAGAGATTAAATCTACGTAAAAACTTTTTGTATTGGCACCAATAAAAATTGTAGGAAAATTGTAGGGAACCATATCAATTTTTATTGTTTTCCGTCCCATTAAACACTCTTAAAAGCCCGTAGTTATGCGTTTCTTATTTTAAATTTTATATTACTTTTATTCCCATTCCACAGTTGCCGGTGGCTTAGAAGTAATGTCATAGACGATGCGGTTAACATGGTCCACTTCATTTACGATACGTACCGAAATCTTTTGCAAGACATCCCATGGGATACGAGCAAAGTCAGCAGTCATACCATCAATTGAGTTAACGGCACGGATACCTACTGTGTAATCGTAAGTACGGCCATCACCCATAACACCAACACTACGGATACCAGGTAAAACAGTAAAGTATTGCCAGATATCACGGTCGAGACCGGCCTTCTTGATTTCTTCGCGAAGAATCAAGTCACTGTCACGCACGATTTGAAGTTTGTCTTCGGTGATTTCACCGATTACACGAATTCCCAAACCAGGACCTGGGAATGGTTGACGCCAAACGAGATCTTCTGGCATTCCCAATTTTTCACCAAGATCACGAGCTTCATCTTTAAATAAAGTACGAAGTGGTTCAATCAATTCAAAGTGCATGTCTTCTGGAAGTCCACCCACATTATGATGTGACTTAATCGTTTGAGCAGTATCTGTTCCACTTTCGATTACATCAGTGTAAAGCGTACCTTGAGCTAGGAAGTCAATTCCTTTAAGTTTTTGTGCTTCATCATTAAATACTTGAATAAACTCGTTACCAATAATCTTACGTTTTTGTTCAGGTTCTGAAACACCAGCAAGCTTACTCAAGAAGCGATCTTGAGCGTCCACTTTGATAATGTTCAAACCAAACTTACCTTCTAGACTATCCATAACTTGCTTTGCTTCGCCCTTACGGAGTAAACCGTGGTCTACGAAGATACATACTAATTGGTCACCAATTGCTTTATTGAGCAATACCCCAACTACGCTAGAATCCACCCCACCAGAAAGACCAAGCAATACTTTACGGTCTCCCACAGTTTCACGGATTTGTTGTACTTGCATATCGATAAAGTCGTTCATGGACCAGTTAGCTTTAGCTTCACAAACGTCAAATGCAAAGTGCCGGAGAATTTCGTTACCATATTGAGTATTACGTACTTCAGCATGGAATTGAACCCCGTAGAACTTACGAGCATCATCAGCCATTGAGGCAATCGGACAGTTTGCGCTAGTTGCAACGGTCTTAAATCCTTCAGGGACTTCACGAACCAAATCACCATGGCTCATCCAAACTGTTTGTTTAGCAGGAAGCTCTTTAAACATAACCGCTTGATCATCAGTCACATCAATATCAGCATGACCGTATTCACGGTTATCAGCTGGTTCAACTCGTCCGCCTAGGTTATAAGTCATTAATTGCATTCCGTAGCAAATACCTAAAATTGGAATACCTAACTTATAAATTTCTGGGTCAATTCGAAAGGCATCTTTATCATAAACACTGTTAGGTCCACCAGAGAAGATAATTCCTTTAGGATTAATCTTTTTGATTTCTTCAGCAGTAATCTTATGAGAAAGAAGCTCAGAGTAAATACCGAATTCACGGATTCTACGTGTAATCAATTGGTTGTATTGACTACCGAAATCCAAAACAATGATTTTATCAAAATTTGATAAATCTGCGTTCGCCAAGTCCTTCACCTCATTCTTTTATTCTTACTCATCTATCATACAGTAAAAACGGGAAAAACCATAGCCCCTAAGCTTGCCTCACAATCGATGAAAAGGCTATCAATCGCGTCATTATCTTACTACCTAACGTTTTCAAAATTTCATTCTTAACAACCGCATTGCATTAAAAATAACTACTAAGATACTTATTTCGTGAAAAAGCATCCCACTGGCCATATTTACCCAACCATAAGCCACACCGATTAATAACAACGCCACGGTTCCAATGGCAATTCCTACGTTTTGCATCGTGTTTCGCATAGTAGCCTTTGCCACCCGACGGGCATTTTTGATATTACTAAAATCAGAATCAATCAACACCACGTCGGAAGTTTCAATTGCTACGTCAGTTCCATTTCCCATCGCAATCCCGACATTTGCCTTGGCAATTGAAGGACTATCATTGATGCCATCGCCGACAAATAGGACGTGCCTACCATCATTTTGTAACTGTTCCAAAAACAGTGCTTTTTCTTCTGGTAGCATTTGTGCTTTAACCTGATTAATCCCAATAGTCTTAGCAATCTTTTCCGCAATAACTGAATTATCACCCGTTAGCATCCACTGCTTGTCGATTCCACTCTGTTTTAATTTTTCAAACGTCTCTTTTACACCTTTACGAACCTGATCGACTAATCCCACCATCAACACCAGCTTTTGATCAACGGTCATCAAAACTACGGATTGTCCATCATTTTCAATGGCCTGTAAATCGCGGGATTGTTGAGCCGTTAGCTCAATCTGATTTTCTGTTAAAACACGACGACTACCAATCCAAATCGTTTGCCCTTGATATTCACTTTTAATTCCAATTCCTTTAATCGTTGTTATAGGCAAATTAAAATCGGCTGTAGTTTTTTGCCCACGCTTTTCGTAGTATTCCACAATCGAACGAGCTAAGGGATGATTCGTTTGTTTTTCCAAATCGGCTGCTAATGCTAGCCAGTGATCTTCTTGATATTCTTTAATGCTTTTAACGGTGGGCCGTCCTTCGGTAACTGTACCCGTCTTATCAAACAAAATCGTATCCACTTGGGCTAGTTGATCGATTACGTCTCCACCCTTAATCAAGATTCCAGCCTTAGCTCCACGCCCGATTCCAGCTACATTGGAAACTGGCGCTCCAATTACTAGTGCCCCTGGACAAGCTAGAACCAAAATCGTGATGGCTAACCGTAAATTTTTAGTGAAAAGTAAAATTAATATTGCCACTACCAAAACGAAAGGTGTGTAATACTTGGCAAAACGATCAATAAACTTACTCATCGGTGCTTGATTATCCTGGGCTTCTTCCACTAATTCGATAATTTTTCCGAAAGTTGTATCTTCGCCAACTTTTTGAGCTTGCACTAAAATCTGACCGTTTTCCACAATCGAACCCATATAAGCTTGGTCTCCAGTGGTTTTATCCACTAATTTAGATTCACCGGTAATTAACGCTTCATCAACTTCAGCACTACCGTTAATAATTCCACCATCTACTGGGACCTGGTCGCCAACTCGCACAACCAGAACTGCCCCTTCATCAACCTCATCAATTTCAACTTCTTGATACTGACCATCAACCACCATGGTGGCCGTTGTTGGCTGCATTTCCGTTAAATTTTGAATCGCTTGGTGTGTTTTTTGTAGCGTTCGCTGTTCCAAAAAATTTCCAAAGGCAAACAAAAATGTTACCATTGCTGCTTCTTCAAATTCTAAGATAGCTACTGCCCCAACTACGGCAATACTAACTAATAATTCAATGCTCATCACTCGTGCTCGCAAAGCAGAAATGGCTTTGAATATGATAGGTAGCCCGGCTACCAAAGTTGCTATTCCGTAAGCCCCATTGGCAATCAACCCCTGGTCAGCTAAGTGTTGCATTAACCAACCAATCACGGTTAGCGTTCCAGCTACTACCAGCATGGGATTGCCATGTTGTGTAAACCATCGCTGTATTTTAGCCAAAATTAATCATCATCCTCTTCGTCGTCATCTTCTTCCAGGCCTTCCAAGGGTTCTTTACCTAACCGCGCTTGAATTGCTGCTGAAAATTGATTGAAACTACCATCTAACTCAATCAAAAAGTTTTGTAATGGAAATTTACTTTCATTTTGGGCTAAAATAATGGCTCGACTAATAAACATCTTGCTGGTTTGGATATCATCGACTAACATTGCTAACATTTCTTGATCCGTTAAATATTTATTGCGCGCATTTTCCGTCAACATTTTATATTCTGAAAATTCTTCAGTAATTGATGAAGGCTTTTCTCCTGCATTTACTAACTGATGTCCTAATTGGTTAAAGTAGTTATCCACAGTTTGGCGCATCGAGCTTAAAAATTGTTGATCCGCAAAATAATTGTTTCCTTTTATATACCATTCTAATTGGTTTAATTTGGTCGACATCACCCGTAGATTCGCCAAGATGTGATTAGTCATTGCCCCAGCTGTGGGGAGATGATGGTCAATTTCATTTTGTTTTTGTTCAGCTTGATATAGCTCTTCAATTTCTTCACGCATTAGCTTTCACTCACCTTTGTTTTTAAGTCTTTAACGGTATATCCTAAATTTTCGACCGTTTGTTTCAAGGCTTCACCTTTTATTTCAGGTTCGACTTCGGCCTTGATTTTACTAGCATTGAAAAGGACTTTTACCCCTTTAACACCGTCCATCTTATTCAAGGCCCCTTCAATTTTGGTCATACAACTAGGACAAGTTAACGTGTCCAATTTCATAATAATTTTTGTCATTTCAACTAACCTCCTTGATTTGTTATATTAAGCATATAAGGTTTCAAACTAGTTGAAATTGACGTAGATCAATTTTTTTAAATTTATTTTTAGCTATTATAAAAGTAACCTAATCTAGGGAGGTCATATTTTGACTAAACAACTTCATCAGCATCACTGTGTTCCACTAGTCCCGATTTTTAAAAACTTAAATATCGAACAAACTGCTGTAGTGGAATCCATCGTGCATCATCAGCAACTTCCTGCCAATTCGGTCTTATATCAAGAAGGAAATCGAATTGACGCACTCTCAATCATTGCCAACGGCCAAATTAAGGTCTTTCGTACTGCCGAAAATGGTAAAGAACAACTCTTATATCTCCTCCAAGCTGGTGATATCAACGGTGAAGCCGCGCTCTTTAATCAAACCGAACATAACTCGACGGCTATTACGCTCACTCCCACAACGGTTTGTACTATTAATCGCGCTGATTTTCAAAATTTACTTACGCGTTATCCCCAGGTTGGAATGAACGTTATGAACACATTAGGTAGCCGACTTTTAGAATTAGAGCGTCAAACGACTAAATCTAATACGGAATCCGTAGCAAGTCGTCTGGCCGACTACTTAGTCGAGACCGCATCTGCTTTAAATCAAAATCCGGTTCGTTTACCCCTTAAAAACAAAGACTTAGCGACCCTCCTCGGCACTACACCTGAAACCATTAGTCGTTACTTCAAGCAATGGCACGAGCAGCATTTAATTACTAAACTAGAACGCCACCAAATCAAGCTTAATGATGTGGATAATTTACTTTTAGCTACCAGTAACTAAATAACCTATAATAAAAAAGATTGCCTAGTGAGGAATAGCTCACTAGGCAATCTTTTTAAACTCGTACTAAAATGTTATCCATTACATGTCCCGTAGTCTTATGCAGAATAATATCCGCTCTAAACCGCGTCGGTAAGATAAATTCTTCTAGGTTTTTTAAATTAATGTCTCGCCAAATTTTATGTGCCATTTCGAAAGCTTCCGAACGCGGTAATTTAGCGTATTTGTAATAATAATTAGTTGGATCATGGAACGCTGTATCAAGCAATACCCCGAAGCGTTCTAAAAACCATTGCTCAATTAAATTTGCATCCGCATCCACATAAATGGACCAATCAAAAAAATCACTCACATAAATGGTTTCATTAGCCGGTAACTGTAGCACGTTGATCCCCTCAACAATCAGAATATCTGGTTGATCAATCGTATCAAACTCATTTTCCACAATATCGTAAACTTGATGAGAATACTTCGGTACTTTAATTTCTTTTTTGCCACTCTTAACGTCGCTTAAAAACTTAATTAAGGATTTCATATCATAGCTTTCGGGAAATCCTTTGCGATTTAAAATATTCCGTCGCTTAAGTTCCGCGGTAGGGTATAAAAATCCATCGGTAGTTATTAACTGGGTTTTTAAGCTCGTAAACCAGCTACTCAAGAGTTCTTGTAGTAAACGTGCTGTTGTACTTTTACCAACCGCCACACTCCCTGAAATACCGATAATAAAAGGCGTTTTTTTAACTGGCAATTGTAAAAAGTCTAATTTATCGCGATTCCATTTTTCAAAATCCGCATACTTTTTTTGGAGCAATCGTACTAACGGCACGTAAACATCTTGCACATCTTCGAGTGAAATTTGATCATTTAAAGCTTTGATATCTGTTAATTGTTGCGTCGTCAGTGGTAATTCGGCTCGTTTGGCTAAATTTTGCCAATCTTCCCGCTTAAACTCAAAATAACCTTGTGCTTCCATTTCCAATTCCTCATCTTCAAAAAATTACGTCTATTCTAGCATAGATAATTCGTTTATTCAGACTCAGAAATTGATTGTTGAATTTTTTCCGCGTCACTAGCCTCATGTGCCATAAATTCTGCGTCTTGAATTGGTAAATTGAGGTCTAAACCGTCTAATAGTTGCCAAGAAAGTTTAACTTGATCCGCCTTAAAGTCTAGTAAATGACCTCCGAATTCGTGTTGATCGTCAATAAAATGAAGATGCATCCCCGCTACTCCCGCACCATGGAAAAGATCTGGGGTGTAGTAGCCAACTACTGTTCCTCTAACATCTTCAGCATTAAAAACTTGTTGTTTAGATGCTGTTTCACTAAGGGTTGGATAAGGACGTTCTTGTTTCTTTACCACCCGAGTTTGAACTGTACGGAAAGTTCCACTAATTTTAATAGCAACAAATGTATTTTGATATGACAATTCTTTAGCAAGTGTCGCATCCACATCTTTCATCTCAATGTCAGATAACACTGCTCGTCCTTCAAAATCCGCTGAATTAACGTTAGCAAACGGTAATAGTTCATCATCACCAATAACCCTAATTGTACCATCTGCTAGCGCTTGGTAAGGGACTCCATCTAAAATAATTAATTCGCCATTAAGGCCTTCAGCAGTTCCGATTCCAAAGTCACCGTGCTTCAGTAAATCGGAAACCGCAAGCGTCCCACCAAAAAGTCCATCTACTAGCATTGCGAGCGTCCCATGTTGAAATAATTTTGCCATTTAAATCCCTCCTATAATTGGTCAGGAAGAAGTGATTGCCCTAGCTTAACGTTATCAGAATAATCAACTGGGATATCCACCACTACTGGTCCTTCTGTTTGAAATGCTTCGTCAAGAATTTTACCCAAGTCCTCTGGTTTTTCCACACGCAATCCTTTAGCGCCATATCCCTCAGCCAATTTAACAAAATCTACGGGGCCAAAGTCAACGCCTGCAGAATGTCCATACTTAATTTCTTCTTGAAACTTAACCATATCGTAGTATCCATCGTTCCAAATAATATGAACAATATCTAACTTTTCACGGACAGCCGTTTCTAATTCTTGCGCAGAGAAAAGGAATCCACCATCTCCTGAAACTGAAACTGACTTACTATTAGGGCGTAACAAAGCGGCCGAAATGGCCCATGGCAATGCTACTCCTAAGGTTTGCATCCCATTACTAAATAGCAAATGACGAGGCTGGTAACTTCTGAAGTGACGAGCCATCCAAATGTAGAAACTTCCCACATCAACGGAGACAGTCATTTCATCATCAACCCGATATTGAAGTGCAGAAATAATAGACAATGGATGAATACGTTTGGAATCTTGCTTCGGTACTGGTGGCAAGTCTTGCTTGTTTTGCAACTCACGGAGTGTTTCCAAGTATTGTTCACCATCCACACCAACTTGGTAATCTTTAAGATGCGGAGTTAGCAAATCAATCGTTTGCGCGATGTCCCCAACTAATTCCTTTTCAGGTTCAAAGTTATGATCAATTTCAGACGGCGAATCATCAATGACAATAATCTTGCCATCCCCTTCTGCGTTCCAGTTACGAGGTTCATATTCGATGGCATCGTAACCCACTGTGATTACTAAATCACTATGCTTCAATAACTTATCCCCAGGTTGATTGCGGAATAACCCCACTCGACCGTAAAAATGATCTTCTAAGTCATGAGAAATAATACCAGCACCTTGGAAGGTTTCCACAACAGGTAAGTTAGCAATCCGTACTAATTCGCGGACGGCTTTTGTCACCTCGGGAGACGAGGCCCGCATCCCGAGTAGCAATACGGGAAGTTGAGCGTTTCGAATGGCTTTAGCTAGCTCTTCAATTTCAATCGGGCTCGCCGGTCCGAGAATCGGTTTTCTTAAAGGTTTGATTGGACGCGAACTAACCGGTGCATTAACCACATCTTGTGGAAAACTGACAAAACTAGCTCCCTGCTTAGATGATTCAGCCGCCCGGTAAGCATTTGCTAAAACTTCGGAAATGTTTTCTGGTTCTTGAACTTCCACACTAAACTTAGTGATGGGTTCAAATAAAGCAGCGTTCCGCATACTTTGATGAGTTAAACGCAATAAGTCATTCCGTGGTACTTGGCCCCCAATGGCTAATACTGGATCACCTTCAGCCGTAGCCGTTAGTAATCCCGTTGCAAGGTTTCCCACGCCAGGTCCTGAAGTAGTGAGCACTACTCCCGGTTTACCGGTAATTCTTCCAACACCAGCCGCCATAAATGCCGCATTTTGTTCATGCCTTGTAATAATTAATTTAGGTTTTTTTGCTCGGTTAGAATGTTCCAGTTGTTCAAATAACAAATCAATTTTGGCTCCAGGAATACCAAAAACATATGGTACATCATGGTTGATTAAACTATCGAGAATTGAATCTGACCCGGTATAACTACTTTGAATCATTATTTTTTCTCCTTTGGTTTTTGAAAGTGATTACATAGTTAACTATATCAAAATATAATAAAAAGAGCTTAATAAAAAAGTATCTTATTTTAAGCTCTTTGTGTTGTATTTTAAGTTATTAAGCTTTTTTAATATATAAATTTTCAGGAATCTTAGTAATTAACGGACTAAGATCATTCTCAGCAACGATTAAGAGTCGATGCATTGCCCGTGAACAAATTGTATATAATAACTGTTCATCCCGATTAGTTTGATAAATCTTCGCTGAGGTATTCCACACGATTACTGAATCAAATTCCAATCCCTTGGCTAAGAAAGATGGAACAACGATGGTACCTTCCACCAAACGCTGATTTTCAGTTCGGATTAGCGTTACTTGCTCGCCAGCTGCTTTTAATTCATCCGCGATTTGTTCACATTCAGCATAGCTCCGCCCAATAATGGCGCTAGTCTCATGATCTTGGCGATCGCGATGAAGCTGTTCGATCACCGCCTCAACCATTCCTTGATGACTACTATTAATTGAAACCGTTGGTAATTCACCCGCACGATTAAAGGATTCAATTGCTTCACCTTTAACCAAGATTTCCTTAGTAAAGTCTGTAATTTGTTGTGTTGAACGATATGACTTAGATAGTTGAACTACTTCCGTCTTTTCTGGATCAAACATTGTTGATAACTCTGCTAATAAAGTATCACTAGTTTCATTGGCGTAAATTGATTGATTTAAATCTCCTAAAAGTGTGAATTTTGCTCGAGGAAAATTGAACCGAATATAAGCTAGTTGGAAAGCATTATAATCTTGGATTTCATCAATAAATGCATAACGCATGGAACGATCACCTTTTTTACCCGTAATTAAATCATACAAGTATAAATAAGCGGTTGTATCTACCATGGTTAATTGATGCTCCTTAAGCCCGTTCACCACTTTATCCACATGGTTATCCCATTCTGCTTCTGTTACCCCAACTTTCTTTAAATCGTACCATTTGGGGAACGAACGTAGCATTTGGACATATTGGGCATTAATACTTAAGAAGCGATTACGCATAATCGCATTTCGAACCGGTTTAAGTTCTTTCATTACGATTTGACGAGCAAGGAATTTAAATTCTTCATCATTATCCTTAAATTCACGGGGCTCGTTTTTAAATAGGTTGTGTAATTCTTCTTGGCTAAGGTTTTGGACCGCTTCTTCCACCCACTTAGTTCTCAATTCACTACCTACTTTTTGGTTCAATTGGCGGATCAAGGCTTCCCGAGTTCCTTCAATTCGGTTACCCAAATTATAGGTAGTATTAAATGAATAGTAGATGTCTTTAATTTTTTCCTTAGTAGCAAACGGTTGACCTTGGAACATGATATTGCGGAATCGCATACCTGCCGTCCCAAGATATTTCGCATATTTAGTAGTAGCTTTGAAAAATTGCAAGCTTCCTTTGAATTGTTCGATTTTACGTTCCGCATCCGTGAGCTTCTTATCAAAACGTTGTTGCAAGTTTTCAACGTCGATGTTTGGAATCCGTCGTCTAGTAAATTGATAATAGGTCATCTGAATCATGTTTTGTTCGCCCAGTTCGGGTAAAACTTGATCAACATAATCATTAAACAATTGATTAGGTGAAAACATGATGACTTGTCCAGCATTTAAATTACCGCGGTAACGGTAAAGCAAGAAAGCGACCCGCTGTAAAATCGCAGCGGTCTTTCCCGATCCAGCTGCACCTTGAACGAATAGTAAATCGGCTGCGGTATTTCGAATAATTTTATTCTGTTCTCTTTGGATGGTTGAAACAATACTTTTCATCTTAACATCGGATTGAGAACCCAACGCGTTTAGTAGCATTTGATCTCCGATAGTTTCGTCCGTATCATAAACTGAAATCAATTTACCATCTTCAATAGTAAATTGCCGTTTTAACTTCAAGTCTACCGTTTGCGTGCCATCTGGCGTTGCATATTCCACATCGCCCATTTTTCCGTCATAGTAAACACTGGAAATGGGAGCCCGCCAATCATAAATCAAAAAATGATCGGCCGTGTCCGAAAATGAAGCTAAACCAATATAGATGGTTTCATCCTTCTTTTCACCTTTTTCGTGAAAATCAATTCGTGCAAAATAGGGCCGCTTTTTCATTTCTTTAAACGTGGTTAAACGTTTATTAGCGTGTTGCCAACTATTTTCGCGTTCAGATAATAATTGCTGTTGTTGACGGATTGAAATTGCAGTATCCATCATACCTGAATAACTGGAAGTGTTAATTCGAACATCGTTGTAAAAATTCTTATCAATCGCACTACGATCTTTTTCGGCATTATCGGCGTCGTTTTCTGCTTTGGCAATTGCAGTATCCACCTTATCTAAAACTTCATCTAAATGTCTATTTTCGTATTCAAAAATTCCCTCTGCCAATGTGAATCACCTCTCAGTTTTGTTAGACATAAATTTTACTCCTTTTTATGCGTTTTCACAAAGATTTAGCTAATTTGGTACACGGGATATATGATAGAATGATTTAGGTTTTACAAAAAATAAGTGAGGAAAGGATTTTTATGAAAAAATTAAAACTATATTTTGTTCGTCACGGACAAACTATTTTCAACAAATATAACCGAATGCAAGGTTGGTCAGACTCCCCGTTAACCGAAAAGGGCTATGCTGATGCACATCGGGCCGGAGCTCGTTTGAAAAACATTGCGTTTGATGCGGCTTATGCCTCCGATACTACCCGCGCAATGAATACCGCCAACGCCATTATGGCTGAAAATGCGCATGAACAATTACCAATCGAAACTATGCCAGAATTCCGCGAAGAATTCTACGGCTATTACGAAGGTAGTGATTCTGCCCAAGCTTGGTTCGAAGCTTTAATGCCAGTTTCAGGTAAACGAACTTTCCATGAATTTTTGGAAGAAAACCCGATTGCTGCTTCAAAAGATGCGATGAAAGCAGCCGACCCTTTCCATGATGCGGAAAATGATGCAGAATTCTGGGATCGTCTCAATCGTGGCTTTGCCCAATTGATGGAAACCCATAACGATGGAGACACCATTTTAGTGGTCAGTCATGGAACTACAATTCGTTCAATGGCAGGAAAAGCTGATCCAACACTAGATATTACTTGGGGTCCTCAAAATGGTAGTATTAATCGTTTTACTTTAGACGAAGATGGCCTTCATCTCGATGAATACAACAATCATGGAGACGAAGAGCTTTTGTAAACAAATTTTAGGAGAGATAAAAGAATGGATAATTCACCTTTAGATTCAAAAAAAAGGTATATTAGTTGGCCTGTAGTAGCCTTAATGGACTTTGTAACGGTTATTGGGTTCGACGATTTAATTTATAATTTTCACAATCAAGGTTTAGCAATTGTTTCAACTTGGATTTTAATGATTTTACTTTTTGTTTGGCCCTATGAAATGATGGTTGGACAATTAGGTGGAACTTTCAACGAAGATGGGGGTGGTTTAGCATCCTGGATTCGTTCTACCAATGGAGATTTAGCCGGATACATCGTGGCTTTCTTCTACTGGATTGCTGGTTTACCATACGTAGTCGATGTTGCTAATTCGGTAGTTGTATCAATTAGTTGGTTAGTCAAAGGCAATGGTGATTTACAAAAATACATGCCAACCATCATGTTTGCTATTTTTACTGCCGTCGTCTTCTTAGTATTTATTTGGTTCCAACACTTCTTCAAAAACCGTTCACTTGAAATTCTAAGTACCATTGGTGGCGGTGCGATGTTCGTGATGACCATCCTATTTGTAATTATGACCGTAGTGGCTTTAATGCACGGTCGTCATATTGCGACTCAACCATTTAATTTAAAAGCATTTATTCCTAAGATTGATGGTCATTTCTTATCAACATTTGGTTTGTTAATCTTTGCTATCAACGGCGCTGAACTAGCCGCACCATACGTTAAAGAAATGAAAGATGGAAAACGCGATTTTCCTAAAGCTATGATGATGCTCCTCTTGATGACCGTCTTCTTAACCGTCTTTGGATCATTCTCATTAGCAGTGTTCTTCAATGCCCATCATTTACCATATGATTTGAAGATGAATGGCTCTTACTATGCTTTCCAAGCACTGGGTGATGAATTCGGAATTGGAAATACATTCATGTACATCTTCGCTGTCAGTCAAGCAGTTTATATGTTTGCTCAATTGGCCGTAATTTTAGATGCAAGTACCCGAATCTTCCTTTCAGATGTAGCTATGAAGTATCTTCCTAAATCACTAGGTAAGTTAAACAGTGATGGATTACCAATTAATGGTTACTGGTTAACTACTGGAATTGTTTCACTAGTGCTTTTCCTTAGTAACTGGCTCCCAAGTATTAATGATATGTTTAACTGGTTACTTAATATTAATGGGATTGTTTCCCCATTCGTTACTAGTTTTGTTTTCTTTGCCTTTATGCGAATTCGGCAAAATAGTAAGGATTTTCCATCACAATATGTTTTCATCAAAAATGATATTGTAGCTTGGTTAGTTGGAGCTTGGTGTTTCGTTATTACCATCGTCTTCTCGTTCTTAGGAATTCGTCCTACTGACGCAACTCCTGGTACTAACTTATACGATAAAGAACTTGCACTTAATATTATTATTCCAATTATTTTTATTGCACTCTCAGCGCTACTACCATTTATGGCTTGGGTAGAACGGAATGAATTAAAGAAAGTTTCTCGTTCTTCTTACCCATTTGCGATTGTCACCTTTGCCATCGGTGCTTACTTCACCATTAAAGGTGGGTACAATGCCCAAATTTGGTCAGGCGTCTTTGCTTGGGGAATCGTAGTCGTTATTACAATTGCTGTTTATGCACTGTTCTTTAATATCTTTAAAAAAGCATTTAAGAAAGCATAGGAGTTACATGAAAACCGTCAATTATTATTTCGTCCGCCATGGACAAACTTTATTTAATCGTTATCGTCATCTTCAAGGTTGGTCAGACTCACCACTAACTGAAAAAGGCGTTGCAGATGCTAAGCATGCTGGTGATTTGCTTACTGATGTTAACTTTGCAAATATCTATTGCTCAGATACTACCCGAGCGATTAAGACTGCTCGTTACATCAATGCCCAAAACCAACATCCTAAAAATGAAAAAGAAATTGAGATGATTTCAGCTTTTCGCGAACAATTTTTTGGTTACTTCGAAGGAGCTAACTCAGTCGAAACAGAGTTTAAATTGTATCAACAACACTCCACGGTTGAACCAACCTTAAATGCTATGACGGCTATGCATGGTATCAAGGTCGCTATTGATATCTGGAAGGACGTTGATCCTTTTCATGATGCTGAAAGCTATGATGAAATTGTCACTCGGCTAAAGCAAGGATTGGATTATACCTTTAAAAAAGCTCAAGATGGCGATCATCTGCTGGTGGTCTCCCATGGAACCTTGATTCGCATTTTAACATCCATGTTTAACGATCAAATCGATGTTTCTCACAGTCCTCGTAACGGAAGTGTTACGGAACTTCAGTTAACTGAAAATAGTGGACAAATTAAATACTTTGGTAAAACTACTAAAATATAAAAAAGAGGCTTGACGTAAAAACGTCAAGCTTCTTTTTATACTCACTTTATTTTGTAAGCTTCTGCTCGTTGGCGATATTCTTCAATCTCATCATCGGCTGCTTTAACAAAATGATTAGGTGTAATTTCAACCATGCGTCGTTCTTTATCATCAAATTCGCGGGCTGCATCATATGGAACCTGACGCCGGTTGCGTTCAAACTCTGGATCAGGTTCTGGAACAGCTGAAACTAAACTAGCTGTGTAGGCATGCAAAGGATGATTATAAACTTCCTCTGCTGGACCAATTTCTAGCATCTTACCATAATGCATAACTCCAATTCGATCACTGATATACTTTACCATGGATAAATCATGGGCAATAAATAGGTAAGTCAGTCCCTTTTCTTCTTGCAACTTTTTCATTAGATTAACTACTTGAGCTTGGATGGAAACATCCAAAGCAGAAATCGGCTCATCCGCAATGATGAATTTAGGTTGCACCGCTAACGCACGGGCAATCCCAATCCGCTGACGTTGCCCACCAGAAAATTCATTTGGATAACGGCTGGAATGGTCTTTATTTAGCCCCACCGTTTCCAACAATTCTTCCACTTGTTCAGAACGATCCTGTTTATTTTTAGCCAAATGATGGATATCAATCCCTTCAGCAATAATATCTTTGATCTTCATTCGTGGATTCAAAGAAGCGTACGGATCTTGGAAGATCATCTGCATTTCGCGTCGAAATTCCATAATGTCTGACCGCTTCTTAATTGAAGCAATATCTCTTCCTTCAAAATTCACGTTACCAGAAGTTGGATCTTGAAGTCGAATAATAGCTCGTCCGGTAGTCGTTTTTCCTGAACCAGACTCGCCCACTAACCCAAAAGTTTCACCTTCGTAGATATCAAAGGAAACGTCATCAACGGCATGGACTTCGTCTTTTTTACCGACATTAAAATACTGTTTTAAATGTTTTACTTCTAAAATCTTTTTTGTTGTGTCCACTATGGTTTCCTCCTATTCCCCAACGCGAAGGTCGGCTGAATCGATTTGAAACGTATCTTGATAAATCTTCCAACGCCGTTGAATTTCTGCTGGTGGTTCCACTGCGGGTGCATCTGGATGTAATAACCAAGTTGCTGCATAATGCGATGGGCTAACCTTAAAGAATGGTGGTTCAAGTTCCTCGTCAATCTTCATCGCATAAGGATTACGGGCAGCAAAAGCATCCCCAACTGGTGGATCCAATAAATCTGGCGGAGTACCAGGAATAGGTTCTAATTCTCCCTTAGCTGTATCCAAAGTAGGCATGGAGTTCAAGAGTCCCCAAGTATATGGATGCTGTGGGTTATAAAAGATTTCATCCACTGATCCATATTCCACAATCTTTCCGGCATACATTACTGCTACTCGATCAGCCATGCTGGCTACGACGCCTAGATCATGGGTAATAAAAATAATTGAAGTCGAAATCTTGGCTTGCAATTCTTTCATTAAATCTAAGATCTGAGCTTGAATAGTCACATCCAAAGCCGTAGTTGGTTCGTCAGCAATCAAAATTTCTGGATTACAAATTAATGCAATCGCAATTACGATTCGTTGGCGCATCCCCCCTGAGAATTGATGCGGGTAATCATTAATTCGTTTTTCTGCGTCTTTAATGCCCACTAACTTGAGCATTTCAAGTGCTCTTTTTTGCGCCTTTTCTTTACTAATCTTCTGGTGAATCATTAATGGCTCGGCAACTTGTCGTCCAATCTTCATCGTTGGATCTAATGACGTCATTGGATCTTGGAAGATTTCAGCAATATTTTTACCACGAACGTCTTGCAATTCTCGATCATTCATCTTTAAAATATTTTTGCCGTGTAGCTCAACGGTTCCCCCAATAACTTCCGCATTATTAGCTAACAATCCCATAATCGTTTTAGTAGTTACCGTTTTTCCAGAACCGGATTCTCCCACGATGGCCAAGGTTTCTCCCTGATGTAAATCAAAACTAACGTCTCGGATTGCTTTAACCGTTCCAGCATAGGTATGGAAATCAATCGCTAAATTTTTTACTTCAAGTACTTTTTTATTTGAACTCATTAATCAATTTCCTCCTATCTACGGGCTGTCCGTGGATCAAAAGCGTCACGGAGTCCATCAGCTAAAATATTAAATGCAATCATGATAATGGCCAAAACAATTGCCGGATACCACATTTGGAATGGTAAGAACTGGAAATTACGTTGCCCATCATTAATCAACGTTCCTAGTGATGCAGTAGGAGCTTGAATACCAATTCCGATATAACTCAAGAAGGCTTCGAAGAAAATTGCCGTTGGAATGGTAAACATAGTTTGAATAATGATGACACTGGATAGGTTAGGCAACAAATGCTTAACCGAGATTTTCCATGGCGATTCACCTAGCGACTGGGCAGCTAGAATGTACTCTTGATTTTTCAAACTTAGAGTCTGGGCTCGAGTTAGTCGTGCCATTGTAGTCCATTCGTTAATCGCAATCGCTAATACAATCGGTAAAATCCCACCATTTTTGAAAACCAATAGTAACAGAACCATAATTACAATATTAGGAACGGAAGACATAATTTCGATAATTCGCTGCATGAAAATATCGATTTTTCCACCTTTCCAGGCCGAGAAGATCCCGTACCCTACCCCAATTAGTAAATCAATGATGGTTGCGAAAACCCCAATCAATAGAGAAATCATCGTCCCATGTAAGATTCGCTGTGCTAAGCTACGTCCTAAATAATCTGTTCCAAGGTAGAAATACTTATCTGAAGGAACTTTATTAGCTTTATAAGCATCAATTCGTTCCCCACCTTGCACAATTGTTCCATTAAAGCCGTTAATGTTAACTCCTGGAACCTTAGCCGGTAAGTTAGCATAATCGGGATTAGAATTATTGGGATGTGGAGCAGTGATGGGTGATGTGAATGCAAAAATCGCAACGATAATTAAAATCCACATACTGATAAAGGCTGCTTTATTTTCCTTTAAACGCCGCCAAGCGTCTTGCAAAAACGTTCTCGACGGGGCAGTAATTTTTTCATCATCTAAACGTTCACCCTTACTAACAGGTTGAAAGGCATCTTTAGGTAAGTTCACTTTTTCTTCCATTACATTACTCCCCCTTTCCAGTAATTCTAATTCGTGGATCAATCAATCCATAGATGATATCTGTTAATAATAGAACTAAACATAATAGACCAGAGTACAACATGGTTACACCCATAATAGTTGGATAGTCGTTAGTTAAGATTGACTTAACGAATTGTTCCCCAATTCCTGGAATTGAGAAAATATTTTCCACAACCATTGAACCAGTCATAATAGCGACGGCTAATGGACCCACTACGGTAACTAATGGAATCAAACTATTACGCAAAGCATGATGGAAAACTATTCCCATTTTGCTCATCCCTTTCGCTCTAGCAAGTTCAATATAGTCACTTCCTAAGACATCTACCATTTCGGTTCTCACAAAACGAGAAGTGGTTGCAAAGGGATTAGCTGCCAAAGCAATTGATGGAAGGACTGTACTGGCAAACCCACCCCATCCGGCTACTGGAAGCCATTGTAATTTAAGTCCGATGTAGTATTGGAGCACAATCGCCAAAACAAAACTTGGTACAGAAAGTCCTAGAATCGAAATAATATTAGCAGTTCCATCAACCCAAGTATTTTTGCGAATGGCACTAATTGATCCAGTAATGGTTCCAAAAACCACACCTAGAATCATTCCCTGAATCCCGATGGTTGCAGAAGGTCCAATTCGACTACCAATTAAGTAAGAAACCTCTTGATTACTAAACTGGAATGAAGTTCCGAAATCTCCATGCACTGCGTTAATCATGTAGCTCAAGTATTGTTGCCACACCGGCTTATTAAGCCCATATTGTTCATAAATAATCTGAATTTGCGCTTTTGTTAACTTTGCTTGATTATTCAATGGTGTACCAGGCATTAACTTCATTAAAAAGAACGTAATGCTGGCAATCAAGAACAGGGTCAGTAGCAAGTAAAAAACACGTCTTGCAAGATATCTTGCCATAAATCTCCCTCACAATCTCTGGTCCAATATGCACAAAGGGTAAGAGCAATGTATCACTCTCACCCAATGTAATTTGTTCCCATTTTTAATTATTTGATATATGCCTGCTTGTAATCAAAGTTCAATCCAGCCGAGTTATACACAATACCCTTAAGGTTGGTTTTACGCAACATTGATTGTCCTTGTTGATAAAGTGGAGCAACTGCTTGATCCTTCAATAGGATTTGTTCCGCCTTCAACATATCATCCCAACGTTTTTCAGTATTACCAGCGTCAGTAGTATTCGCAGCCTCAATCAACTTATCGTATTCCTTATTAGCCCATTTACCGTTATTTTGTGAGTTATCAGACGTAAATAGTTGAAGGAATGAGATTGGATCTGAGAAATCAGCGCTCCATGCTGTAATAACTGCATCGAATTTACCATCGACCGAGTTTGCTAAACGGTTCTTAAATGGCACGTTACTTAACGAAACTTTCACATTAGGTATCTTTTCAAATGCTGATTGTAAGAATTCAGTTGACTGCTTAGCAGCGGTAGTATCATCACTAAGAAGTTGGAAGTTCAATGAACGCATACCTTCTTCTTTAAGACCTTCAGCCATCAACTTTTTAGCTTCTTTCAAATTGTATTCCGAAGCTGATTTAACATCGACTTCAGAAGCAAAGTCCTTGCCATTCTTTTCATCCTTAGCCAACTTAGCCGGCGTTACTCCCGTTGCAACCGTTGATCCATCACCTTTAATCTTATCAACAAATTGTTGACGATTAATAGCTAACGAAAGAGCCTTACGGATTTTAGCATTCTTAAAGTACTTGTCCTTCTTTTGGTTATATTCAATGTAGAAAGTTGAAGCATTTAAGTACTTAACGTAGTCTTTATTATTCTTGTATTGTTTAACCTGTTCACTAGATAAGGTCATTTGATCAAGCTTATTACTATTATACATGTTCAGAGCCGTTCCAGTGTCTTTAACCACTTTCCAGTTCAAAGTATCCATCTTGACATTTTTCTTATCCCAGTAAGTCTTGTTCTTAACGAGCTTCCAGCTTAAGTTAGAACCTGTCCAACCTTCCATTCGATATGGACCGTTATAAACTGTTGTTTTAGCCGAAGTACCATACTTATCACCGTACTTTTTAACGGCCTTCTCATTTTGAGGGAAGAAGGTTGGCATTCCCATCAGGAGTTTAAAGTAAGAAATCGGACGATCAAGGGTCACCGTCAACTTATACTTGCCATCAGCCTTAATTCCCAATGATTTATAGTTCGCTTTACCACTAGCAATTTTATCGGCATTTTTAACACCCGAGAAGATATATGCGTATTGGGAAGCTGTTTTCGGATTTACCGTTCTTTGCCAACCATATACGAAGTCTTTTGCAGTTACCTCATCGCCATTACTCCACTTAACCCCTTTTCGTAGAGTAAATGTGTAAGTTTTGTGATCATCTGAAACTTTAGTTTTTGTAGCAATCGCATTTTCAACTTTATTGTTCTTACCAATTCGATATAGTCCTTCTTCTGTACTACCTAATTGGGTAAAACCAACCACATCTGTAACCTTAGATTGATCCATTGTTGCTAATTCAGCAGACTCTTGAATGTTTGCTGTTTTTTTACTATTTGAATTGCTCGAACCACATGCTGCCAAAACAAACGTTGAAGCTAATGCAACTGAGCCGAGCTTTACAACTGTTTTTAGTTTCATCTCACACACTCCCTATATTTTCAACCAATTATCTTTTACTATGAAAATGAGTATATATTAAAATTATATTAAAATCAATATTAAACTCTAATTATTTTAACTATTCTCTAATCCAAAGCACCATGTTATCTCATAAACGTTAATTACATGTAACTAATCAGCTTCCATGATATAATTATCTAAACGTTTTCAAACTTTGGAGGCCATTTATTTTATGAATGAGAAAATACTAATAGCGGGACTCGAACTCCCCAATATGAACCTGGATTATGCCATGGATGAATTAAGGTCGCTAGCCATGGCCAACAATATGGACGTGGTTGATCAAGTGACTCAAAAATTAGAGCGTCCTAATGCCGCCACTTACTTTGGTAAAGGTAAAGTTGAGGATCTGGTTCAAATTGCAACGGCCTTAGAGGTGGATACCATTGTTTTAAACGATGAACTTTCTCCCAGCCAGTTAACTAATCTTGAAAAAGAAACTAATCTACATTTTATTGACCGTACAGGATTAATTCTAGAAATCTTTGCTAATCGAGCTCACTCTCGTGAAGCTAAACTTCAAGTTGAATTAGCTAAACTTCAATACCAACTACCTCGATTACGTACTAGTTCCACCCAACGCTTGGATCAGCAAACTGCTGGTAATACAGGAGGCGGCTTCACCAACCGTGGTTCCGGTGAAACTAAACTGGAGTTAAACCGACGGACAATCCGTAATAAAATTAATCATATTAATAAAGAACTAAAGGAAATGACAACCTCTTCTGACATTCAACGTAAGCAACGCGATAAGAAAGACATTCCAAGTGTTGCATTGGTCGGTTACACCAATACTGGTAAATCAACTACCATGAACGGGTTAGTTCGTATGTATGGTCGCAATGAAGACAAACAAGTTTTTGAAAAAGACATGCTCTTCGCTACTTTGGATACGAGCGTGCGTAAGTTAACGTTCCCCGATCAAAAAGAATTAGTTTTGAGTGATACCGTCGGGTTCGTTAGCCATTTGCCTCATCAATTAGTCAAAGCTTTCCGTTCGACTTTGGCGGAAGCTGCTAAAGCTGATTTACTAGTTCAAATTGTTGATATTTCTGACCCCCACTATCGTGAAATGATGCAAACTACAGAAGATACCTTAAACGAAATCGGTGTAACCGATATTCCTATGATTTACGCCTTTAATAAAGCCGATTTAGCTGGAGTTAGTTATCCCACTCTAGATGGCAATGAATTAACTTATTCAGCTAAACAACTTCAATCACTAGAAATGGTTACCGCTTTAATTAAAAAACAAGTCTTCAAAAATTATGTTGAAGCTAAGTTCTTAATTCCTTTTAACGAGGGACAGGTGGTCGATTTTCTTAACGGCAACGCTGATGTAAAAAAGACCGATTATACCGAAGAAGGAACCGAAATTACCGCAGAATTAAAAGAAAAAGATTATCAACGCCTTGCTCGTTATGTAATCCAATAATTAAAGTAAAAACAGACGCTCAATTATGGACGTCTGTTTTTTTACTCCTCTTGACCTTCGGGTTACCCTAAGGTTTATACTCTATGAATGAGGTGATGGCATGCCAGAAAAATTAGTAACTATCTCAACCTTAGCACGTTTGTTAAAAACAACAAATCATACTATTCGTTATTATGAAGATGAGGGCTTATTTAAGCCCGCTGAAATTGCACCAAATGGCTATCGAAAATACGGTATGTCACAAGCATACCAACTATCCTTTATTCTTTTTTTAAGACAATTGGATTTTTCAGTGGCATCTATAAAGCAAATCTTGCAAACCAACCCATCCGTAACGGATTTACTGTTAGCTAAAAAAATAGCCATTCAGACCGAACGGCATCGGTTGGAGCAGCTAGAGAAAATATTAGATGATCAGTTAAATATCCATCAAAATTCAGCGAGTCCTACCCTAAAAGTTGCAACACCATTTTATCTTCAATCGGTCAAACGCTTACCCATCGATTATGATTTTGGAATAACCGAAATTATGGATGGGAATTGGAATCCTGACTTTATATTGCGCAAATTGTATTACGTAATTACTCCTGACTACTACGATATTTGCATAGTATCAACTAAACCTACGTCTCAAAAAATAGCACCTGGTGAGTATCAACTAACTCCCATTAAAGCTTCCAGTGCAGAATCATTTGACCAGCAAGTTGCACCATACTTAAAAAATCAAAAAAGAATTATTGCTTTAGAAGATCGCCGAGGATTTTTAACAGCCAATAGTAATCTAGTAATTCATCTTCTCATCCAAAAGACATAAAAATTATAGGAGGAAAAGAAAAACAATGCCGATTTCAACCAAAAGACTTTATTTACGTCCTTTTACACCAGATGATGCTCCCAGCATCTATCAATATGCTAAAAATCCTAAAATTGGACCCATTGCTGGCTGGCCCGTCCATACCAGCATCGCTAATAGCCGACAACTGATTGAACAATATTTGATGCAAGCTACTATTTATGCCGTAACTCTAAGGGACAATCCCGACGAGGCAATTGGTAGCGTCGGGCTAGAAATAGTTAATAAAGGTGGTGGGAAATCTTTCATGGGAGCTAATGATGCCGAAATTGGTTATTGGATTGGAGAGCCATTCTGGGGTCAAGGGCTAATCCCAGAAGCTGCAGCAGCGGTCATCAAGGATGGCTTCACCACGTTAGGATTATCTAACATTTGGTGTGGTTACTATGATGGCAATCACCAATCTAAGCGAGTTCAAATGAAACTAGGTTTCAAACCTGAACTAACCATCGATGAAATGTATAACCCGATCTTAGACGACATCCGCAAAGAACACTTCACAAAACTTAAGCGAACTGAGTGGCTCCGTCAAAATGATCAGTAAACACAATGTTAAAAAATAGGACGAGTAACCTTAGATGAGGTTACTCGTCCTATTTGTATAATTTTATGATGCAATTCTTTTTTCCAAGTAACGCGAAAATAGTGATAACGCATAACAAACAATAAAGTACATTACAGCCAATGCAACGAACATTGGGATGATGTAATTAGTATTTTGTCCATAAATGATTTGCGCATGATACATCAATTCTGGCAGCATAATAATCGTTGCTAATGAAGTATCCTTAATCAAAGAAATAAATTGACTAACTAATGCCGGAATCATTCGTACTTGAGCTTGCGGCAAAATAATGTAACGCATTGCTTGCCAGTACGTTAACCCGTTAGCTCGAGCACCTTCCATTTGCCCTTTAGAAATTGACTCGATTCCTCCACGAATAATTTCAGCTAGCATCGCCGATTCAAAAACGGTTAGAGCTAGGATAGATGAAGGAATAATTTCAATTCTCAAACCTAAGTTAGGTAAACCGAAATAAACAAAGAAGAAAATTAAAATCAACGGTAAATTACGGATCAAATCAATGATGAAACCCACAATCGCTGAAAAATACTTTATTCTCATATACCGAATAAATCCTAATATTCCACCTAGAATATAACTTAGGATAATTGAGATAACCGAAACTTCAACGGTTATCCAAAGCCCCTTTAATAAAAACATTAAATTTACTGCTGAGTAAGCATCCATAAATGATTTCATCATGCAGCACCTCGATTCGTCCGTTTTTCAAGATAACGCATATAGTAACTGAGTGGCATAGTTATAATTAAGTACATAACTCCCACTACTAAATACGAATTAATCGTATCAAAGGAAGTAGAAGCAATATCATTTCCTACATACATCAAGTCAAAGCCGGCTACGAAAGCAAGTACTGATGAATTCTTAACCAAATTAATAAATTGGTTACCTAGAGGTGGAATCACAATCTTAAAGGCTTGAGGTAACACGATGTAACGCATTGCTTGCCAATAAGTCATTCCGTTTGAGCGAGCTGCTTCCATTTGCCCACCACTAACTGATTGAATTCCCGCTCGGACGGTTTCAGCAATAAAGGCTGATGTATAAATGGTTAATCCAATCGTTCCAGCAACAAATCCATTAATCGAAGCGACATATTGAGGAATTACGATGTAGAAAAACATCGTTACTACTAGTAACGGAATGTTTCTTACCACTTCTACATAGATTCTACCGATGGTGTGTAATACTTTACTTGGTAAAACTTCAAAAATCGCAAACATTGATCCGATGATCAAACTAAAGAATAGTGCAATCACACTACAAAGGACGGTTTGTCCCAGTCCACTTAGAAGTTCTGAGCCATGACTAGCAATTATATTAATCATCTTTCAACCTCCTTGTAGTCAAATCCAGCGATATTTCCAAACCATTTTTCGACTAGTTTGTTGTACTCGCCACTTTCTTCCAATTCTTTCAAGGCTTGGTTGAGATGCTTTTTCAACTGACCTTGTCCTTTATTAATTGCAATCCCATAAGGTTCTTTAGTAAAGGCTTTTCCAACAACTTGATAATTAGGATTGTCGACCGCCATCCCAAATAAAATACCATTATCAGTCGTTAACGCTGCTCCTTGACCAGATTTTAAAGCGGTCAAAGCCTGAGCATAATCTTGAAGCTGAATTACCTGCGCCTTAGGAGCAAACTTTTTAATATTCTCGACGGAATTAGATCCAACCACCCCGATTACTTTAGTTCCGGGCTTATTCAAATCTTTAACGCTCTTAATGGAGCTACCTTTTTTAACTAAAAGCGATTGACCAGCATCAAAGTATGAATTTGAAAAATCGACAACTTTTTCACGTTCTTTCGTGATTGTCATCGTAGCAATAATTGCATCTAAATTACCGTTTTTCAGTAAAGGTATCCGAGTTTGACTCGTAACTTGGATAAAGTTGGCTTTGGCCTTTTTTCCGAGCATTTGCTTGGTTAACGCTTTGGCAATATCGATATCAAATCCCTTAATTTGTGAATCTTTAACATCCATCAAACCAAACAGTTTAGTATCGGCTTTAACACCCCAAGTGATGGAATCCGTCTTTTGGGCTTGATCCCAAGCATCTATATTTTTTACTTCACCCTTCGCACCACAACTACTTAACAACACTAAACTTGCCATGAGGGTGAAAATGAGGGCGACACTTTTCAGTATTTTTCGCATATTCTCCCCTCCTAATGTTTAATAATTTTACTTAAGAATTGGCGTGCTCGTTCATTACTTGGTTGTCCATCAAAGAATTCCTTAGCTTGATCGTCTTCTAGAATTTGTCCTTCGTCCATGAAAATAACGCGGTCCCCTACTTCGCGGGCAAAGCCCATCTCATGGGTTACCACAACCATGGTCATCGAAGAATCTTTAGCAATCTTTTTCATTACATTTAAAACATCGTCAATCATTTCTGGATCCAAAGCTGATGTTGGTTCATCAAATAAAATACACTTTGGATGCATAGCCAAACTCCGAGCTATTGCAATTCGTTGCTTTTGACCACCAGAAAGCATCGATGGCATACTTTCTGCCTTATCTGCTAGCCCAACTAAGTCTAACAATTCCATGGCAACTTTTTTATTTTCATCATCCTTCCGTCCTAGAACTACACGAGGAGCTAACATGATATTTTCAAGCACACTTTTATTGTTGTATAAATTAAAATGTTGGAAAACCATGCCTACTTCACGACGAATCTTATTCATATTGGTCTTCTTGCTAGCCAAATCAAACCCGTTAACTACCAGTTGTCCGCTATTAATACTTTCCAATCCGTTAATAGTTCGGATTAAAGTACTTTTACCAGAACCAGATGGTCCAATCAAAACTACTGTCTCACCCTTTTCAATCGTTAAGTTGATATCTGTCAGGGCGTGGAACTTCCCATAGTACTTTTCAACATTATGAAATTCGATCATTGACATAATAAATCCCTCCAGCTGCGCCCATCGGTTATTTAAACGAATCCTTATACAACCTATAAGCTCCCATTTTTTCTATACCTATTTAAAATATAAGCGACAAAAAAAGGACTGTCAAAGCATATCGCTTGAACAGTCCTTAATTATTTTATACTTTAAACCTCATGAAGCGAGGTATTACGGCGTTTATAGGCAATATTCACTTTTATAAAAAAATTTTCATTTTCAGTGATAATCCCTGAGCGTCCTATCATTTTCTTCTCACCGCCACTTAATAATACATCCGCCAAGTAAAGGTGATTTTCTTGTTTAGCAGCTTCGAAACTAGCTGCCCCAACTTTGGTAATTACGCCAACTGGTAACTCTTCCATCTGATTTAATCCAGCATAAATGGTAGGCTGCCCATTAATCATTTTTATGTCAGCAAATGGGAATTGAATGCCTTCGTCCCCAATAGCGTAAACTTCCGTTTGTCCTGGTTGTAATTGTTCCTTAATCTGTTCATCACTTCGTCCACCGTAATCCTCAAAAAGGATTCCAGCATTTTTCATCAACATCGCAATTTGTTCAATATTTCGCTTTTGTTCGCCCGTGGATTCGACCTGTGCAGGTAGTAGCATCCGTTGGTCAAACATCCCTGCTGGTGAACTGCTAGCTTGACGACTTTGGCGTTCCACTTGGGCTAAGCGCCGTCTAAATTCTTCTTTTTCTCGAATTTCTTCCGGAGCACCACCCACATATTTCTCCAAGATAGGAGAAATATCAAAAGGTGCTTTCTTAGTCGTGAAGAAGTAGTAAATATTCATAATTGAAAAATACAAGAACACTAAAAAGATTGCTAATAGCAATAATCCTCTAAGATAGCGTCCATTTTGTAAGAAACGAATACCAATATATAGTAAATACCAATTTCCGACGAATGCCATGACCGTGTAAACTTGATTCTTTAGTTTACTCTTAACATTGATCATTCCCATATAATGGCTCGCTAATGTAAGAAATGAAATCACGTTAATTCCCCCTATTGTGTGCTAGTCGCCGAGCTACCTGATGCAGCTTGGGCATTCTGAGTTGTGGTACCTGCCGAACTTTGTGCTGCACTAGATGCTTGATTTGTATCCGTGTCAGCATCACTAGATGCATTATTAGTAGTATCGTCATTATTATTTTCATTTGTATTTGTGCTAGTTTTACCACTGCTTGCCGTAGCATCTGATGAGCTTTCCGCATCACTTTGTGAGTCTTCGGTGCTATTTGAATCCATTGTCTCATCTTCTTTGGAACTACTTGTTTCATCATCTTTAGAGCTACTATCTTCATCCATGGAACTTTTACTTGATTTATCATCAGATGAATTTTTATCGTCTAAATTACTACTACTTTCATTATTCATTACTTTTGAAGAACGCACGGGCGCTCCTTCAGAAGTGTTGGTCGCCTTATTAACGATTACGTTTGTAGCACTTAAAGCAATGACCATGGTAACAATCGCAATTGGTGTTAAAAAAGGTGGTGTCCTATATGCCATTTCTCTTTCCCTCCGTCTTTAAAAAAAGCATATCAAAAATATTTAGCTTTTATTTCAAATATTGATTAAGTTTGCAATAACTTAAAAAAATCATCTACTTTTCACCCATTAATTGCTTACAATCTGCGCATAACCCATATAACTCAAAATGATGTCCCGTAATCTCAGCCCCTGGCAATTGCTCACTAAAGAAGCTTAGAGGGCACATTTGGAGTTCCCGTACTTTGCCACAGTTATTACAAATAAAATGGTGATGATGAGTGTGCCGTTCATTACAATCTAACTTTACTTCGGTTTTACCATCATTTTCATTTTGATTTTCTTCAACAATCCCAATTTCAGAAAATTCCTTAATGTTTCGATAAATTGTATTGTAGCTCATTTTAGGATACTCTTGGCGCATTAACTGATCTAACTCCGTCAATTCCATGTAGCGGTCCTCATGGATAGCTAGAATATTGAGTAAGCTCTGGCGTTGTTTAGTTAATTTATAGTTATTAGCTTTTAAAATTTTTACCGCAATTTCTTTACTAGTTTTGTTCAAAAATCTGCACCTCTAAATAGTAATCATTACGTTTTACCCTACCATAATTAACCTTCATTTGGTATCTTTTTGGTTGCTTCTTTAACTCTTTGATAAAATTGATCAATTTTTTGTTTGGTGTGCTCCCAATCATCGTTATTAATGACCGTCGCCCGCCCTTGAAGCTCTTCTGGCAACTGCATGTCGCGTCGATATTCGGGACTGTCAATTCTTTTTTGGATTGCCTCTAAGCTATCACCACGTTTTAACAATCGATCCTTCAAAGTTTTTTCTTCGTTTACCCGTAAAAATAAGATTTCCACCTGTGCCCCTAACTCTTTAAGGTAAGTTATTGCTCCAGCTGTGTCTAATACAATACTAGCAATTGAATTTTTTGACCAAGCACGTCGAAGGCCCTCATACGAAGAACCATATCGATAGTAAGAATACTGCACCTGTTCTAAGTAATGGTTATCATCAAATGTCTCGTCTGTTTCAAAGTAATAATCGATTCCTGATTGCTCATTTTTTCTTTTTGGTCTCGTAGTGTGGGTAATTACCTTAATCACTCCATATTTTTGGTAAAGGTAATCGGCAATCGTCGTTTTTCCCGATCCAGTTGGTCCAGCAATCACAATAACTTTATCCATTTTTAACTCCTCAATTCAAAATAGTTGCATTTTTTCCAAAAATATTGTAAATTAAAGTATCCTAACAAATGAAAGCGCTTTTCAAAGCTTTCTAAAATACACTTTAAGGATAGGAGGTTTATCATTATGCAATTCAAAAAATATAGCTCAGCATGGTATAGTATCGCTCTTGATACAGAAAAGCAGGTATTTATCGCTAATGATAAAGCCCAACCAGAGTTTCATGCAACTGGCGTAACCATTGAAGAGGCTGTTCGCAATCTTCAAAGCCTAGAAGATAATTCATTCAGCAAGCTAGCATAATTTAAACTCTATAATAAGCTTTATCAAATGAGGATAAGAGGGCTGTGACACTTAAATGTGTCGCAGCCCTTTTTCTGTACTTATTTACAATTTTTATTTTACCTATACGCTTGGTTTTATGCTCGCAATGAAATGATCAGCCTTATCTAAGGCTTGTTTCAAGTTTAAATACGATAATTTTTCACGCGCCGTAATGTAATCGAACCATCCAGCTGAACTAATTTCCGCTTCTTGTAACCGTAATGTCGTATCTAAAGGAACTTCAGCACTAAATAATGTAACCTTTTTTAGGTTTTTACCAACCTGGTAACTTAATACCTCGAAAAAATTATCGTTAACTTTCGTGATAATACCTGTCTCTTCGCGAATTTCACGTTGAGCTGCTTCAATCACAGACTCTTTATCTTCGACATGACCCTTGGGGAAACCCCAAAAACCACTCGTTGCACTTTCTAAAAGCAAGTAATACGGCTGATTGTTACGTAACTGATACACTACTGCTCCACCATCAAGTTCTAACGCCATCTTAAAACCTCCACATTATCTTCCATATAAATTATACCAGTCCCGTTCTTTTAATTTAATCAAATTTACATTTTTAATAAAAGAAATCCGATTGACGTAGTGAAACTGATTCAGTATTATTAGAAAGATATTAGAAAAGGAAGTGTGTTATGAAAATAATAGATAAAATTTTGAGAAAAGAATCATTAGATAATTACTTAAAGACTGACTCAAAATTCGAAAAAACCATTGGTCCAAAAGACTTACTGGCGCTCGGAATTGGTGCAGTAATTGGAACTGGAATTTTCATCCTTCCTGGTACCGTTGCAGCACTGAAGGCTGGACCATCGATTACAATTTCTTTCGTGATTGCTGCAATTGTATGCGCGCTAGCCGGCATGTGCTATGCCGAATTTGCAGCCTCTATTCCAGTTGCTGGGAGTGCCTATTCGTATGGAACCATCATTTACGGTGAACTTCCCGGTTGGGTGCTAGGTTGGGCCTTAATTTTGGAATATGTCTTAGCAGTAGCGGCCGTTTCCACTGGATGGTCCGCTTATTTTGGTTCTCTCCTGGGTGGTTTTGGGATACACATCCCTACTGCCATTTCTGGATCATTTAATCCAAGTCATGGAACTTACATTAATTTATTCGCAATTATTATCGTCTTGCTAATCGGATTTTTACTTAATCGAGGCTTCCAGTCGTCCATTCGGATCAATAACTTTATGGTCTTTGTTAAAATTGCTATCATTCTAATTTTTATTTTAGTCGGAATCTTTTATGTTAAACCTACTAATTGGAAACCTTATTTTCCATTTGGCGTGCACGGTACTTTAGCCGGTGCCTCAACGGTCTTTTTTGCTTATTTAGGTTTTGATACAGTTTCTGCATCAGCAGCAGAAGTTAAAAATCCTTCGAAAACGATGCCCATTGGCATTATCGGAACTTTAATTATTGCCACCATCTTCTATGTGGCCGTTTCTTTGGTTCTTACGGGGATGGTTCCTTACACTAAGCTCAATGTTGCCAATCCCGTTGCCCTAGCTTTACAGTTAGTCCATCAAAATTGGGTAGCCGGATTACTTTCATTGGGCGCTTTAGCCGGAATGACTACCATGATGATTTCTATGATTTATGGAAGTTCCCGTCTGGTATATGCTACAGGACGCGATGGTTTGTTGCCTAAGGTCTTAGGAAACCTAGTGGGTGAACATCATTCGCCACGCAATGCCATGGTGGTAGTTACCATTTTTATCGCCTTTCTAGGAGGCTTCGTTCCTTTAGATCAATTAACTAACTTAGTCAATATGGGGACTTTACTAGCATTCGCTTTGGTATCCTTGGGAATTATTCCTCTGCGTCATCGCCAAGATATTCCTAATACGGGCTTTAAAGTACCCGGATATCCATTTATCCCCATCATTTCAGCCTTGGCTTGTATCTATTTAATTACCACACTTTCGGTGGAAACCTGGATTGGTTCTGCCATCTGGTTTGGAATTGGATTAATTATCTACTTTAGTTATGGAATTCATCATAGTAAACTGGCCCAATAAAAAAAGAGTTGTGATAAAGGCAAATGTCTTTAATCACAACTCTTTTAATTTATTTCATACTAACTTGGAAGTTTATTAAGCACATATAGCATTAGTGCGAAAGCGACCATTAAAATCCAAACAACGTAATTAACTTCCTTACGGCGACCAGCAACGGTCATTAAGATTGGATAAGTTAAGAATCCAAATGCCATTCCGTAGGAAATATTGTAAGTCAATGGCATTCCAATAATGGTGAGGAAGGCTGGCATAGCAATTTCAAATTTATCCCAATTAATTTCACGAAGCGCAGAAGCCATCAATACCCCAACCACGATTAGAGCTGGTGCAGTTACTTGCGTTGTAACGACTGTTAAAAGTGGTGAGAAAAACATACTAAATACAAACAAGATTCCAACGGTTAGAGAAGTCAGTCCTGTTCGTCCACCAACTGCAATACCGGCAGATGATTCCACATAAGTTGCTGTGGGTGTAGTTCCCATTACTGATCCAGCTAACATTGAAATTGAATCTGCCATTAGAGCCTGTCCAATTCGTGGCATTTTATTGTTTTTCATAATTCCAGCTTGTTGAGCTAACCCAATTAAAGTACCAGCGGTATCAAAAAACGCAACTAGCAATAAGATTAAAACTACGGCCCACATCTCAGGGTCAGCGATTGAAGGCAAATGAGCAATTCCCACTCCAAATGTTGGTTTCATACTAGGAGCAAGGGAAATCAAATGCTCCGGCATTTTAATCAAACCTGTCACCAACCCTAAAATCGCAGTGGAAACTAAACCGATAAAGATTGAACCTGGCACTTTTTTCGCCATTAAAATCGCGATTACAAAAATTCCAAAAATGGTTAACCACGTTGTGGGAACGGACAAGGAACCCATCTCAACTAATGAGGTCTTACTTGCTGTAACTAATCCACCGCCTTGCAGCCCGATAAACGCAATGAAGATCCCAATCCCAGCCGCCATAGCTAATTTGAGATCTTTAGAAATTGAATCAATCACAATTTCACGTACTTTGAGGAAGGATAAAATTGTGAATAAAACAGAAGCAATAAATACTCCGGCCATCGCCTTTTCCCATGGAATTCCCATTCCTAAAACAACTGAGAAAGTGAAAAAGGCATTGTCACCCAATCCAGGCGCAATCGCAATCGGATAATTTGCAAGAAAAGCCATCAACGCACAGCCGATAATTGCTGAAATGGCCGTTGCTGTGAAAACCGCTCCTTTATCCATCCCGGCTTGCCCTAGGATTGTAGGATTAACAAACAAAATGTATGCCATTGAAACAAAAGTCGTTAAACCGGCTAAAATTTCTCTTTTAACCGTAGTATGTTGTTCTGTAAGATGAAACGTTCGGTCTAATAATCCATATGAAGCATTATCATCCAATTTTTGATCCATTATTTCGTTCCCCCATCAAAATCTTTTTTATCAACTTCCATATTATTCCATACTTTAATGTTGTTTTCAACACCTAATGTTCGTTTATAGATGCTTATAAACGTCATAAAAGCTTATTTTTTTATTTCATGAAATTTAAAACGAACTTTTTCTTATTTTTAAAATATTTCAAGGCCTAATTATGTTTTATTGCTTTAGGCGTATAATATGAAACATAAATATTGTGGAGGTTCCATGTTATGAAAAACAATCAATTCGGTCGAATACGACTGGATCGCACTACTGAACTTGAAGAATTAAAAAACATTCATTTTATTGATGCTGATTTATTAGCTGATCCGAAAGCCCAGTTAAAAGATTTTCTAAAACGTTCTTGCCTCGTAAGTAATAGCGAAGCAACTTTCCAACAAAAGTTAAGCAATCTACTCGCAACCCCTGATCAAACTATGGCGGCTTTTTTCGAAAGTGATCAACCACTAACTTTAGAAATTTTTATCTTATTAGAACTCCAATTACTTCAATTTGAGGCCGATACTGATTATCAAATTGAAGATCCACTTAGTGCCATTAGCAAAATTCAACTTCCAGAACTCGATCTCAAAAACTTTGAAACTAGTGCGGATGTGGCACACGCTTGGTATAACTTACTAACTACCCACACCAAAAATGGAGAAGTCTATTTAGACCGCCTAACTCAACAAGGTTATTTCGTTAGTTTTTACCCAACGACCACTAAGCCCCTTTTCTTCAATGGAAAAGCCCAAGCAGTCTTCGATCCTCATCAGTTGATCCGTGAAGTAGTTTATGTGGAAGCCCCTCTCGATACTGATCATGATGGACAGCGCGATTTACTTAAAGCCGAAATTTTACGACCCGCTCAAACTGCTCATGGATACCAAGCTCCAGTCCTATATACAGCGAGTCCTTATAATCAAGGGACAAATGATAGTTATGGAGAAGCAATTACGCACAACGTTGATGTTCCTTTAACTGAAAAAGCGGTTCAAAAAATTTCTAAATCCGACGTCACTGCCGAACCCTTCAGCCAAACACTTCCTGCTGAACGTAAAGTGGCTGGAATGGCTACAAAAGCAAGTGAAACTTTTGCTCGCGAACAGCCCTATACTTTGAATAATTACTTCTTATCTCGGGGCTTCGCCGTGGTTTATGCTGCTGGGATTGGTACTCGAGATTCTGATGGACTTCGTGATACGGGCTCTGTCGAAGAAACCATTTCAACTACAGCAATCATCGAATGGCTAGCCGGCAATCGACGCGCTTTTACTAACAAAACTGATAACCTTGAGATTAAAGCTTCTTGGTCTAATCATAAAATTGCCATGACGGGCCGCTCTTATCTAGGCACCCTCGCCACTGCAGCTGCAACCACTGGGGTGGAAGGCTTAGAGACCATCATTTCAGAAGCAGCCATTTCTAGCTGGTACGATTATTACCGAGACGGTGGTTTGGTCGCTGCTCCAGATACTTTCCAAGGCGAAGATATGGATGTCCTGGCCGCTGAAGTTTTAAGTCGTAAACATGATGCTGGGGATTATTTAGGCATCAAAGCCCACTTTGATCAAATTTTGAAACGTATTGAAAAAGATCAAGACCGTGACTCAGGTAATTATTCTAAATATTGGGACAGTAAGAATTATCTAAATAACGTTAAAAATATTAAAGCTGATATTATAATGGTTCATGGCCTCAATGACTGGAACGTTAAACCACGAAATGTAGGTAAGCTTTGGAACGCTGTTCGGGACTTACCGATCAATAAGAAAATTATTCTGCACCAAGGTCAACACATTTATATCAATGCTTTTCGTTCAATTGATTTCACCGATATGATGAATCTATGGCTTAGTTACAAACTTTTTGACGTTCAAAATGGGGCTAACGAAGTCCTTCCTAATGTAATCATTCAAGATAATGTTGAACCTGAAACTTGGAACACTTATCAAGATTGGCAAGCAGCGGACGATGAGATTCGAGAATTTACACTACAAGCTAAAACGCTGGTGGATCGTGCTTCTGAAACTAAAAACGAGGCAGCTTCATTTCGAGATTCCCTTGATCCAGAATTTTTCGAAATGTATAAAAATGATTTAAAGCATTGGCATACTGATTTGCTAAACACAGAACATGCCACCAATGGTAAAAATCAAATGCGTAATAATCGCTTGATTTTTAAAACAGCACAAACTAAAGAAGATTGGTTAATCGATGGTACGCCTGAAGTTTCCGTTAACGTAGCAGTTAACCAACCATTTGGGATGCTTAGTTTCCAATTAGTTGATTTTGGAGATGCTAAACGTCTCAATCCTTCACCTAGCATTCTCCAACCACGCTCTTTGAGTGGTAGTTTTGATTGGCGGACTGATGATCTACGCGAATTCACGCTTCAAAATGCGGTCACTCCTTGGAAAATGATTTCCAAAGGCCATATCAACTTACAAAATCGTACTAATAATTATTGTGTTGATGAAGTTAAACCCCATCAATTCTATGATGTAAAATTAGAACTTCAACCTACGTTCTACCGCTTATTAGCCGGTCATCAATTAGGACTAGTTATCTATGCTACTGATTTTGAGACTACCATTCGTGGTAACCAAGAACTGCTTTACTCTTTACAGTTAAACCAAAGTCATTTAAAAATAAAGTTAGCACACTAATTTAATTTTTAAATTTATTATTGATTAAACCAATGGTAAATCAATATGGGTTCTGGTCAGTTTCCTTCAAATCTGATATTATAAGCTTAAATTTAAGAAACTAGGTGAGTGTTTTGAAACAAGGAACAACAATTTTAACACTAGATAATGGATACCATTTATGGTCTCACACTGATGGTGACGACGATTCAATCCATCTATTAGCTCTTCACGGTGGCCCTGGTGGAAACCATGAATATTGGGAAAACTTCCACGATGAACTTTTAAAGCAAGGCTTGAATGTCCAAGTACATTACTATGACCAACTGGGCTCATGGTATTCTGATCAACCAGATTACTCCGATCCTGAAATCGCCGAAAAATATCTATCATATGATTACTTCTTAGACGAAGTTGAAGAAGTTCGTCAAAAACTTGGAATTGATCATTTCTACCTTATCGGTCAATCATGGGGTGGCGCATTAACAATGATGTATGCTCTTAAATATGGTCAACATCTTAAGGGTGCTATCATTTCATCCATGGTCGATAACATTGACGAATATTTGGAACATCAAGATGCAATCCGTGATGAAGCTCTTGCTCCTGAAGATGCTCAATTCATGCGTGACTGCGAAAAATCTGGTGACTGGGACAACGAACGTTACCAAAAATTAGTTGACATTTTGAATGCTGCTTACGTTGATCGTAAACAACCAGTTGCAATCCGTCATTTAGTACCAACTATGGCTACTCCGGTTTATAATGCTTTCCAAGGCGATAACGAATTCGTTGTTACTGGAAAACTTAACGAATGGGATGTTCGTGACCAAATTAAAAATATCAATGTTCCAACCTTATTGACATTTGGTGAACATGAAACTATGCCGCTAGATTCAGCACGTCGTATGGCTGAAGTTATTCCTAACGCTAAGTTAGTTACAACGCCTAATGGTGGCCATCATCACATGATTGATAATGCACCAGTTTACTTCAAACATCTTGCAGATTATCTTCGTGAAGTTGAAGCTGGAACTTTCAATAAGTAATCTAAATAAGTCATATTTAAAAAGGACTAACTAATTTTTAGTTAGTCCTTTTTACTAGCTTACCGCCTGTAAAAGCGCTATTATTAATATAGTTTATTGGTAATCAAGGAGGCTTTTTGATGAATAATTTAACAGATACTTATACCCTTAACAACGGAGTTAAAATCCCCGTAGTTGGTTTTGGAACTTGGCAATCTAAAGATGGTGATGAAGCTTATAATGCAGTTAAGGCTGCTTTAGAAGCGGGCTACCGTCATATTGATACAGCTGCAGCTTATGGAAACGAAGAAAGTGTTGGCAAAGCCATTAAAGATAGTGGAATTGATCGTAAAGAACTTTTCCTCACGTCTAAATTATGGAATCGTGACCATGGCTACGAATCAGCTAAAAAAGCGTTAGATACTAGTTTAGCTAAATTAGGTACTGATTACCTCGACTTATACCTAATTCACTGGCCAAATCCAGTCCAATTCCGTGATGAATGGCAACAGCGCAACGCTGACTCATGGCGTGCTATGGAAGAAGCCCTCGATGCTGGTAAAGTACGTGCGATTGGTGTATCTAATTTCCGTGCTCATCATCTTGATGAACTTTTGAAAACTGCCAAAGTAACTCCAGCAGTCAACCAAATCTTCCTAAATCCTAGTGATACTGAAGATGAAGTTGTGGCCTACAATAAAGAACATGGTATTCTTTCGGAAGCATATAGTCCACTAGGAACTGGTAAGATTTTTACCATTCCAGAACTTAAAGATATCGCTGCTAAATACAATAAGAGTGTCGCTCAAGTCGTACTTCGTTGGTCACTACAACACGGCTTCTTACCTCTTCCTAAGTCAGTTCACGCTGACCGTATTAAACAAAACACCGAAATCTTTGATTTTGAACTTTCAGATGACGACATCAAGAAAATTGATGATTTCCATGGTGTAGCTGGTCTAGCTCAGGATCCAGATACCACAGACTTTTAAGCTATTGAGTATTAAAAAAGCAACCCCACGGGGTTGCTTTTTTGCTTGGTTATTCGCGATCTAGACGTAATTTTTCTACGTTAATTTCCTTATCAATCCATTGGGAATAGAAACTATCCTCATGGGATACAACGATCAAATTGCCTTTAAAGCGTTGTAACGCTTCACTTAAGGCCCGCTTCGTTTCATCATCCAAATGGTTTGTTGGTTCATCCATGATTAAGAAATTTGAATCAATCAACTCCATTAAAGCTAATTTAACCTTAGTTTGTTCTCCACCACTAAGTTGTTTCATCGGCTTCATAGTATCAGCAGCATTGATTCCACACTTAGCCAATTTAGTCCGAATGGTTTTAGGCAACATCTTAGGGTATTGGTTTTGAATGGTTTCTAATGGTGTCAATTTAGGATTATCCCATATTAATTCTTGGGTGAAGTAATTAACTTTGGCAGATGGTGAAAAATGGGCTTCTCCACCTAAAGCTGGAATTACTCCTAAGATACTCTTAATCAAGGTTGACTTACCCGCACCGTTAAACCCAGAGAAAGCTACTTTTTCGCCCGCCGACATTGAAAATGTCACTGGTTCAAGCAATTGCTTCTTGCCGTAACCTACCGCTAATTTATTCACAGCAACTGCATTTTGAGATCCAGTATCGAGATATGGAAAATCAAAATGACCCTTTAAGTTTTCACTAGGTGGATCGATTTTTTCCATCCGATTTAACATCTTCTCCCGTGATTTAGCCATCGTCGAACGTTGGCCAGCTTTATTCTTACGAATGAAGTTTTCAGCTTTTTCAATCACTACTTGTTGTTTCTCAAACGCTTTTAATTGGGCTTCCTTACGCGCATCTTTTTGACGCATTGCTGATTGGAAGTCACCACGATACTTAGTAATTTTATTAAATGAAACATCACAAATACAGTTAGTAACCTTCTGCAAGAAATCGTAGTCATGGGAAATCACCATGAAAGCTCCTTCAAAGCCATTTAAGTAATCTGCCAACCAACTAATATGAGCAGTATCTAAGTAGTTTGTCGGTTCATCCAAAATTAAAACGTCTGGATTTTGAAGAAGTAACTTAGCCAAAATAATCTTAGAACGTTGTCCACCACTCATTTCGCTTACGATATGATCTTTACCAATATCGTCGAGACCTAAACCGGTCATTACTCGATTAATTTCCGTATCAATGTCATAGAAATTATTGGCATCTAAGTTTTCCTGGATTCTTCCAGCTTTTTCTAGCAACTTGTCGTCTAAATTTTCAGCATAATCTGCATAGTACTTCTCCATCAAATCACGTTGACGGAATAACTCTGCATATGCGGTCGTTAAAAATTCATACAAGGTATCTTCCTTAGGAATGTCCGCATACTGGTCTAAGTAACCATACGTCACTTTATTTTGCCAAATAATGCGACCCTTGTCTGGTAACGTTTCCCCCGTTAAAATCTTAATTAACGTACTTTTACCAGCACCATTTTGTCCCACAATTCCCATGTGGTCTTCTTTATTTAACTCAAAATTTGCATCTTCGTAGAGCTCTTTGTCCGCAAAACCGTGGCTCAAATGCTCAACTGATAATAAACTCATTTTTTCACCTTAACTTTTCTAAAATAACTAATAACCACCGTAGCATGAATTTATACAAATCGTCAATCCAATTTGCCTATGCTATACTTAATCTCGTTATTAGGAGGACTTACATACAATGAATATTCGTGAAATTGATCATATTACGCTAACTGTATCTGATGTCGCTCGTAGCGAACGCTTTTATCATGAAGTTTTCGATATGCCGATTCTAACCGATGCTCCATTCGCGGGGGTTCGCGCTGGCAAACAACGAATTTACTTCGTTACTCCAGACCAACAACCCCAATTTGCTCCAGCTCAAGCTACTACTGGTAGCATTGCCCTTTCCGTTGTTGCTAAAAATCCAATGGAAGAAATTGTTAACCATCTCAAAAGTTATTTCATCGAAATTATCGACGATCCTAAAACTCGCCAAGGAACTCATGGCAATGTTCAATCACTCTTAATTAAAGATCCCGATGGTAATCTGATTGAAATCGCTAATTACTAAAATAACGATTAGGATGTAACCATTTTAGCATCAAAAACAAAAGGAAGTCTCGACTAAAAAAGTCAAGGCTTCCTTTTTTGCTTCTACAAATACTTAGCATCTTCAACAGGATCTTGAGATGTTAAAATCTTAGGACCGTCTGGTGTGATTACTAGTGTGTGTTCGTATTGACAAGAGAGACTACCATCCATTGTAGTAACAGTCCAACCATCTGGAGCGGAAGTATCACATTGCCATCCCCCAACATTAACCATGGGTTCAATTGTAATCGTCATACCATTCTTCAAGCGAGGACCATGTCCAGCTTCACCGTATCCAGGGACCATTGGATCTTCATGCATTGTAGGTTGGATACCATGCCCCACGAATTCACGAACATCGCCATAACCCATTTCATCTTCAACATATGATTGAATTGCATGACCAATATCACCAATTCGGTTGCCTTCTACAGCTTGGTCAATCCCAAGATATAAAGCCTTTTTAGTAACTTCCATTAATTTTTTAACTTCATCGCTAACTTCGCCCACAGCAAAAGCCCAGCATGAGTCAGACATGTAGCCATCCACACTAACAACTGTATCAACCTTAACTAAGTCGCCTTCTTTAAGGATTAAACCCTTACGTGGAAAGCCATGACAAACTTCATTATTAACACTTACACAGGTTGCATATTCGTAGCCTTCAAATCCCTTTTCTTCAGGAACAGCACCGTTTTTGTCTAAGTATTTTAATGCAAACTTTTCAATTTCCCAGCTTGAGATACCTGGTTTAATAATGTCACGAAGCCCGATATGCATACCAGCAAGTACTGCACCGGCCTTTCTCATTCCTTCAATTTCTCGTTCTGACTTTAATGTAATCATTCTATCCACCCGTTTCTTCATAACTAACGTCTATACTATCACAATTTTGGCGACCAAATTAGTCCAATCGCTTTACTACCAGTATAAGTACCTACATACGGACCAATCTGTCGTGACTCAACTTGCATTCCAGGGTATTTAGCCTTTAAAGTGCTTTGCCACTGCATACTACGATCTACATCATTGGCATCAATTACAGTTACTACTAAATTGGTATGGTCAACTAATTGTTTGTCAAAAATTTCTTCGATTGCTTCCATCGCATTCTTCATTTGCCGTTCTTTACCAACCATCTCTAAACGCCCTTGGTGATTAATAGTTAGAATGGGGCGCATTCCAAAAAATGAGCCTACTAACGAGGTTCGGTTAGAAATATTTCCCATATTCTGAAGTTCTTTAATGTTATTTACTGCAATATAAGCTTGAGTCTGTCGACGATATTTACGCATTTGATGTAAAACTTCGTGGATATCTACTCCATTATCTAGAAGATGAGATGCTAGAATGGCAACCTTTTCTACACCAGCTAAAATAGAACCCGAATCATAAGGATAAACCTGGAGATCCTTAATCGCTGGAACCGATGCTGATACACTATTGATAAAACCACTCAAGCCTCCCGATAAACCAATGCACAAGGCTGCTTCATAACCTGCTTGAGCTAAGTTACTAAAGACTTCCTGCATTTCTTTCATTGGAATTTGAGAAGCTGTAGGATGATACTTTTCAAGCTTAAGCATTCGGTAAAATTCATCTGAATCAATGTCCATATTCTCATGATAAACATGTTTACCAAACATAACCGGTTGATTAACGATCGTAAAATGATACTTACGCACGATTTCCGGAGCTATATTGGCTGAACTATCAATCACAATCGCTGTTTTACTTTGGTTCATTTTCTGATATCTTCTTTTCTAAGTATTTGGCTAATTTTGCTTCAGGATAATACCCCGTCACTTTTTCAATGGCTTTTCCATCTTTAAACAAAACCAATGCTGGAATGCTCATAATTTTAAAAGATTCTGCTACTGCTTGATTGTTATCCACATTCATTTTGGCAAACTGGATTTGATCTCCATAAGTTTTTTCCAAACTCTCTAAGGCTGGTTCCATCATTTTACAAGGACCACACCAAGGAGCCCAAAAGTCCACAATGGTTAGTCCAGATTGTGTCACGTCAGTTAAGTTATCTTGATTAATTGTAACGGCCATTTCTGTCTCCTTTTTACTAACTTGTTACCATAAATTATATCATTGTTTTTTTGCCGGTCTTTTGGCATAGTGAATTCCAATTGTAATTAAAAAGGCTAAGATCACAATTCCCGCAAAAACAATCGATGGAATTTCAATATCAATCATTGGAATGGACAATAAAAGTTTTAACGCAATAATTCCAATTAATACGTATGCCATCGTTTCTAATTCCGGAATTTTTTGCATCATTTTCATGATTACTTCAGCAATGCCCCGCATGGCTAAAATCCCAATCAGACCACCAATTAAAACAATTACCGGATTAGATGAAATTGCTAAGGAAGCCAAGACTGAATCGACGGAGAAAACAATATCCATAAATTCAATTTGGATTACCACCCGCCAGAACACGGAAAGTCGCCCTTCTTTTTTAACTAGTTTTCGCGTCTTACGTCCTCTTTTTTGCTTGTCAAAGAACCTAAATACCAAGTAGGCTAAGTATAAAGCTCCAATTACCTTTATTTCCCACAAGTTAATTAAAAAGGTACCGATTCCGATAACGATAAATCTGAAAATATAGGCGCCCCATAAACCATAAAATAGGGATTTTTCACGTTCTTTTTTATCTTCTAAAACTTGTGTTTGAGTTGCTAAAACCACTGCATTGTCGACCGATAAGATACATTCAATCATTACCAATGAAAAAATTACTAACCAGTCGGAACTGGAGGACAACACGTTTTCCCAATTATTAATATCGAAAAAGGGTCCATATAGGTTTGTTAATATATTCAATAAATTCTTTCTCCTTTTTTCTTCTAAACACTTTATTTTAATCGATTTAGTATATTTTTTCATCCCATTGGGGTTAAACTAATAATATTAAATACAGTGAGGATTATTACTATGCTAAAAGTTACTAAAAAGTCTGACGACTTTTCTTGGATTCAAGTTTCCAATCCTAGCACGCTTGAACTTCAAACTTTAGTCAAAACTTACCATGCTACATCGGAAGCTTTAAGCTATGCTATTGATAAAAATGAACGAGCACGGGCTGAAATTGACGAACCCAATAACATTTTTTTGATCATTTTTCATGCACTCAGTGCTAATTTAAAAGAAGGCGTTCAAACCGAGCCCGCGGCATTCATGTTTCTACCAAAGGCGCTGGTGGTTTTTACGCATGATTCAACTCACTATGTGAATAAACTTTTAGATCGCAATGTTAAAACACTAATACGCAAAAATAGTGATCCTAATTTTGAATTTAATAACTCGTTTATGGTCAACGCCGTTTTCAATACGATCTATGAACTAACGATTCGCTTTAATGACGCTGTTTCACGAATTAATTTTGACCGTCAAGAAATTCAAAATAAATTTAAAACTCGTTTAAATCACAATGGAATTCAAAGCATGCTACAGTTGGAGACTAGTTTGATTTATTTATTAACATCTTTGAAATCAAATACTTCATTATTAAATAGCATGCTTCGTATGCCAAACTTAAAATTAACTAAGGGACAACGTACGCGCCTAGAAGAAATTGTGATTGAGTCTGAACAAAGTCAAGAAATGGCTCAGCTCTCATCTGATATCATCGAACAAGTCTCCAAATCCTACTCTGACATCTTGGATAACAACTTAAATAACACGATGAAATTTCTAACCATCTTATCTATTATTTTAGCTGTCCCCAACATTGTCTTCGGATTTTATGGACAAAATGTTAGCCTACCAATGGCCAATACGCCTTGGAGCTGGACACTGACCATTCTAATTTCGTTTGCTTTAATTTTGATTGTCTATCTCATCGCCAACTGGAGCAATTTTTTCAAAAAATAACGTTAATAAAAAGAACTGTAACTACTGTCTCAGGCTTTCACCAGCCTGATTCGTCGTTACAGTTCTTTTTGTTTGCGTTGCCGCAATTGCATTACCCACGCTGTCAATGGCACCGTGCTAATTACTCCAATAAATCCAATTAGAATCATTGAAAGTTCCGCAGCAAAAATTTTGTTATTAATAAACTCACTAAAACTGTATTTTAACTTAACATACCAAATGAATAATCCTAGAAAACTACCAAAGAAGCCAAAAAACAAGGTATTTAAAGCTGTTCCAATGATTTCTTTACCAATTTCATATCCATGTACAAACAATTTACTGTAGTCTAGGTCTGGAGTAGTCTCAATTAATTCTTGTAACCCAGCCGACACAGCAATTGCCGCCTCAGCTACCGCTCCAAGCGAGCTAACCATCATTGTCGCTAACATCACATCACTGAATTTAATACCAATTAAAAGTGACATCCCCTCTAAATCTTCATTATTTTCATTGGCAAATCCATGAACTAACAAATGGGGTTGCAGCAATAAAATTAACCCGATTAGGACCATCAAAACTAGGACAGAACTGTAGAAAGCATTTTGGGTAATTTGATCATCATCACTGCCCATAAAAATGGTGGTTGCAAGGATAATCAAGCCACTAATACTTGTTATTACTAGCGCCGGAAATCCCCATGCAATTAATGCAATATTTAGGAATAATATGGCAAAATTGAAGATAATACTTAAAAAGGCCCGGACTCCCGTTGCACCGCCCACAATAATCATTAACAGGGCTAAAATTAGCATCAATATTAAAGTTGCGCTATGCATGTTGCACCGCCCCCTTCTTAAAGAAAATGCCAACCAGCCAGCTAGCAATAGGAACGGTTAATACAATCCCAATTCCACTAATTAAGCTTTGTACAAATCCCAGTTGCATGTTCATTTCAAACGAGTAGCCCCAACCGTTTCCATTTCTAAGATACAGAGCCATCATTGAAAATGTATCTGCCATAAATATCATGAATAAAACGTTAAGGAGAGGACCCATAATTGTTTTCCCGATATTTCGGCCGGAAATCCAGAGCTGTTTCATTGAAATTAGCGGATTTTCTTTTCGTAACTTGGCAAGACTAACAATAATGTCAGTTGATTCATCCATTACCGCTCCCAATGATCCTAGTACTGTTTCAGCTAGAAATAAAGGTTCGGGATTTTGTGTTACGTACTCCATCGTTTCAAAATGAAGTCCCCCATTATTGGTAAGTCTAAAGACTAATAAACTAATAGCGACTGCGATGAAAGTTCCTAACATCGTCGTTGTAAAGCTTACCCACATTTTTTTGTTCCAACCTAAAACTAATACTAACGTTACCGCACAAAAAACGGCCGCGATTCCGCTAAAAATCCAAAAAACTCCTGAGCCCTCTTGCTGAACATCGATTTCCACTGCAATAAAAAATAAAATGGTGTTTAAAATCAAGCTTAAGAGCGCCCTTAATCCGGTCGACTTCATCATTATTAATAAGCCGATTACCATCACAATTAAGATGGTCAAAGGCACGTCGCGTTTCAAATCTGTAATTGTAGCTGTCTTAATCTGATGGTGGTGTCGGGTTAAATGTAATAAGACCGTTTGGCCTTTACGGTATTTTAAATCCGTCGCCTGCGACTTAGTATATTCATTATTAACCGTGATAATTCGATTACGCTCTTTACCATTTAAAATTTTCACTTTAAGCTGTTGTCGGACACTGTAATCTTGATTTTTAAAATTATCAATTTGGACAGCTTTACTAATTTTTTTAACACTTTCAATACGTCCAACCGGTGTTTGATATAAAAAAGCATCATTTTTAACAAAGAAGACCGCTGCAAGCCCCATCAGCACAATACTTAGTACCAAGATTACTTTTTTATTCCAATACATTAAATCGCCTTTTCCATCCAATAATGTACAATGCCCGCTTCCATTTCTGGGCCACTAACGCGCTCGTAATTCATCGCAAAGTAAAATGGTTCCGCACTCTCTTGAGCATGTAATTTAATTTTTTTAATGTTCATTTTAACTGCTTGGGCTTCAATAAATTCAAACAAATCACGCGCTAACCCATGACGTCGATATCCAGTTTTAGTTGCCACTCTTTGTACAACCCAAGTATCATCATCGACGCGTCGTGCTCGCGCCGTCACAATCGGTTTAGCTTCGTCGTAGCCCACAAAGTAAGTAAAGAAATCTTCATTTTCGTCAAATTCAAGAGCCGGATCAATGCCCTGTTCTTCAATAAATACTTTTTTACGAATTTCTAACGCATCCATATAAACTGGTCCAGTAGCACCTCTAACCATTTTAGCTTCCATACTAGTTCGCCTCCGAAACTATCTTTTAATAATATATCTATCATATTAACCCAGATAACTTATTAATGGCTGCTTAATTCAGAAGAATTATTAAAATTTTATTTTATTCATCCCCCTTACCCAATAGTTAACCAAATCATTTAAAAAAATATGGTAAAATTGCATTTATGCATTAATCTTGTTCTATTTGAAAGGTCTTTAAAAAATGAAATCTTTAAAATCAAAAATTGATACTAGATTCGGATTCTTTATCCTTATTACTATTTTATTTTGGGCGAAGACTCTGTTTGCATATCTAGCTGATATTTCACTAGGTGTAGGTAGTATCTTTCAATGGATAATTCTTTTAATTAATCCAGTTGCTACAACCGTCCTCATCTTTGGACTTGCATTATATATTCGACCGAAAAAAATTTTTTATTGGGTAGCGATGTTGTTGGATGTCGCCAATACCGTCATGCTCTATCTCAATGTAATCTACTTTAGAGAATTTTCTGACTTTATGACCGTTAATACTATGTTGGGCTATTCCAAGGTTAATCAAGGCTTAAGTGCTAGCTCAATGTCCTTAACTAATGTTCATGATATTTTCTACTGGTTAGATATCATCGTTATTTTCTTATTACTCGTTCTGAAGAAAATAAAAATGGACCCCCATCCTTTACCTAAAAAGTTTGGGTTTCAAATCACCTCACTGGGCTTTTTATTTTTTGCATTTAATCTAATGCTCGCGGAAATGGATCGCCCGCAGTTAATTACTAGAACTTTTGATCGTTCTTATATTGTTAAATACATGGGGCTCGATGCCTTTACTGCTTATGATGGTGTCCAACTTGAACGTAACCATAAAATGCGTTCTGAAGCTAAGAAAAGTGAATTAACTTCAATTGAAAAATATGTTAAGCATCATTATGCTAAACCGTCGAATGTTACTTTTGCCAAGGCTAAGGGAAAAAATGTTATTATCATTCACCTAGAAAGTTTCCAACAATTCTTAATCGATGATAAAGTGGAAGGCCAAACAGTCACACCATTCCTAAACAGCATTTATCACAGTAAATCAACTTACTCATTTAGTAACTTTTTCCATCAAGTTGGTCAAGGTAAAACTAGTGATGCTGAAAATATGCTTGAAACTGGTACGTTTGGGACAGCTCAAGGTTCACTGTTCGCTCAGTTAGGATCTGATCAAACCTTCCAAGCTGCTCCAGCAATTTTAAAACAACATGGAAACTACACTTCTGCGGTTTTCCACGGTAATACTGCTTCATTTTGGAATCGTAATAGCACTTATAAAAATATGGGTTATGAGAACTTCTTCTCTGCCAGTGATTTTGATGTTTCTGGGGATAAATCTACTACCTATGGTCTAAAAGATAAGCTTCTCTTCAAAGATTCAATTAAGTACCTTCAACACTTACAGCAGCCGTTTTATGCTAAATACATCACTGTAAGTAACCACATCCCATACACTTTAGATGATGAGGATAGTACTTTTAAAACGCCTAGTACTGGCGATAAAACTGTAGACAACTACTTCAAAACTGCTAATTACTTAGATCAATCTGTTGAAGAATTCTTTAATTTCTTAAAGAAATCCGGTTTGTATGATGATTCGATGATTGTTTTATACGGTGATCATTATGGAATTTCCAATTCCTCTAATACAGCACTAGCTAAAACTTTTGAACAAGATCCGGATCATTTTAAAGAATTCGGCTCTAATCCAACTGAAAATTGGAATAATTGGGATAATTCACAGCTCCAACGAGTCCCATTAATGATTCACATTCCAGGTATGAAAGATGGTGGCATTCAATCCCAATATGGTGGTGAAATTGATGTTCTACCAACGATCTTGCATTTATTAGGAATCTCAACCAAAAACTATATCCAATTTGGTACTGACCTGTTGTCTAAGCAACATGACCAAGTGGTTGCTTTTAGAAATAACGATTATGTAACACCAACCTATAGTTCTATCGGTGGTAAACTTTATGACAGTTCCGGCAATGAGATTACCGATCCTAACACCACTTTTAAAAAGAAAGTTGAAAAAGATCGTAAAGCTGCTAAAGAACAATTAGCGATGTCAGATTCGTTAAATGAAAAGAATCTCCTCCGTTTCTATAAGAATCCGGACTTTAAAAAGGTTAATTCAGCTAACTACAATTATTCGGATGGTTTAACGAAAGCCATCAAGCTAGAAGATAAATTAGGCTTAAAATCGACTTCTATGTTCTCCAAGAATCAAGATAAATCACTTGAAGATTTGTACAAAACTAATGCTCCTGAAGCAAACCACAAATCAACTAGTGAAAACCGAATTAAAATTACAAATCCAGATGCCAATGGCAGTTAACAAAAATGCAGTGAACTTAGTTTTTAAGTTCACTGCATTTTTATATATTCAGATTATTTTTCAAACATGGATGTACTATGAACAGGTCCACGTTTGCCTGGATATAAGTCGTTCATAATTTGATTTACCGCGATCGGGCCTTCACCAAAGGCGGTTGCAATTAGTCTTAACTTTCCAGGATACTCTACCCCATCACCAATCGCGTAAATATTTTTCATATTTGTATGCATCAGGCTATCGACGGCAAACATACGATGTTCTTGGGCCAAATCGATTTCCCATCCTTTGATAATTTTATTACTAGAGGTAAATCCGTAGTTAACAATTAGTTTATCAAAATGGGTAGCTTTTAAGGCTTCGGTACCAATTTCTTTCAAATCGACATCGATTCCTTCGACAGCCTCGCGAACATCATTAATTAAATACGGTGTCATCACTTTAACCGTCGATTCTTGGAGGCGTTGTACATTCCGTTCCATCCCCCTAAATTGCTGTCGACGATGCACCAAACTGACACTTTTAGCAATTGGTTCCAGCATAAGCGCAATATCAATGGCCGAGTCACCACCACCTGCCACTAAAACATCCTGATTTTCAAAATGTTCAACATCGGGCATATGATAGTAGATTTTTTTATCTTCTAAATGGTCCAACCCTTCCACAGCTAACTTTCGCGGATTAAATGCTCCATTACCAGTTGCTAAAAGAATTGCTCGGGTATCGTATTCATTCCGATTAGTTTTAACATGGTAAAAATCAGCTTGAGCTTGAATATCAACAACGGTTTCGTTAAGACGAATTTCAGTTCCGACCAAGCGCGTTTGTTTTTCAAGTTCTTTAGCCAAATTAGCTGCTTTTATTCCAGCATAACCACCGACATCGTAAATCATTTTTTCTGGATAAAGTGCAGCAACTTGTCCACCAGCTTGTGGAAGGCTTTCAATAATTTGTGTTTTGGCAGTGCGCATTCCAGCATAAAAACCAGCAAATAAACCGGCTGGACCCCCACCAATAATCGTAATATCATACATTTCCGTCATTGCCTGTGCTCCCTTATTAAATCAATTTCATTTTTATAATCCACCAAATATATTACCAGCTTCTTCAATAAAAAAGAATGCTTGGGATTGTCTTTTAAGCTTTGTTTACGTATGATTAAAGTAAGTTTAATACATAAATTGTTTATTCGGAGGGGTTCTTTTGGCAACTAAAAAAATGATCTTAGATCTAGATACTGGTATTGATGATGCTATGGCCATTGCATATGCTTTGGCAGCACCTGACGTTGATTTGATTGGTATTGTTTCGACATACGGGAATGTGTTAACCCCTGACGCTGGTACTAATAGCTTGAAAATTCTTGAATTACTAGGCCGAACGGATATTCCGGTCTTTCTTGGTGAGGAACACTCACAAACTACCGAAAGCTTTGAAGTTATGCCTATTAGTGCTCAAATTCATGGAAAAAATGGTATTGGTGAAGTTGAACTACCCGCTCCATCTCGGGCAATTGAAACACAGCCCGGGGTTGATTTTATTATCGAAGCTGCTCACAAATACAACTCCGATTTAATTCTAGTGCCAACCGGTCCCCTAACGAATCTTGCACTTGCCTTAAAGAAAGATCCAGAAGTCGCCGATTTAATTGGCAACGTAACTATTATGGGTGGTGCTCTTACTGTCCCTGGAAATGTTAGTCCAGTTGCAGAAGCTAACATCAACCAAGACCCTCATGCTGCTAATGACGTATTTACTAGCCACGTTAACTTAACCATGGTTGGTCTAGATGTCACTTTAAGAACGTTACTAACAAAAAAAGAAACGCAACTTTGGCGTGACCTAGATACTACTGCTGGTAGTAAATTTGCTGATATCGTCGATTACTATATCGACGTTTACAAAATCACCAGTCCTCATCTTGGCGGTTGCGCCTTGCATGATCCTTTGGCGGTAGGAATTGCCCTTGATGCTTCATTTTCCAAAACTATGGATTTAAACATGTTCGTTGATACAACTGACGAAATGTGGGGTCGTACCATTGGTGACCCCGGCCGTTTAAACGAAGAAAATCCCAACGTTTCCGTAGCTTTGAATGTCGATGCAGACTTTTATCTCAAGCGCTTTATGGATTATCTCACTAAATTATTTGCTAAAAATTAATATCTTCTATACCAAAGCCACAAAAATCGATTTTTTTGTGGCTTTTTGGTACGCTTGGTTTAGAGAAACCAAAAAAGGAGTCGTTGTGCATGTCCATTGTATTTTTCGTTTTGATTTTAATCATCGCCACCGTTTTTTCAAACGCATTAGATACTAAAATCAAATTTTTACCACGGGCTATTATTCAAATTATGATGGGGTTAGCACTTTCTTTCATCCCCAATTTCAATCATTTCAATCTTAACCCTGAAGTTTTCATGCTAGCAATTATTGCGCCGCTTATGTTTTACGACGGGATGAACACTAACATTGTCAAACTTAAACGTACTCTGAGTAATACCTTTTCTCTAGCCATTGGACTAGCCGTTGTCACGATTATTCTAGTTGGTTACTTGGGATATGCTTTATTACCCCATATCCCGATTGCCCTTGCCTTTGCTTTAGCCGCTATTATTACCCCTACCGATGCGGTTGCAGTGTCATCCGTGACCGAAAACCTAGATCTTCCTAATGAGGCCATGCTGAGTCTCAAAAATGAGTCTTTGTTTAACGATGCAAGTGGAATCGTAATGTTTGATTTAGCTTTGACTGCCTTTCATACGGGACATTTTTCTCCGGTTCTAAGTATTTTTAATTACCTATATGTCTTCTTTGGTGGCTTAATTGTCGGCTGGATTGTCGGTTGGCTTTTTGTTCGCTTACAGTTACTCTTAATTGAAACCGATATTGATAACCCCAACATTATTGTCCCCATCAACTTCATTAAGCCTTTTGCTATCTACCTTCTGGCTGAAATGTTTGATACTTCCGGAATTTTGGCTGTGGTAGCAGCTGGATTGATTCAAAGTACTCAAGCTCAATCCTTACGTCTTACTTCAACCAAAACTCAAATGGTGTCTAAAACCACCTACGAAATTTTTACTAACTTAATGAACGGTTTCGTTTTTATTCTTCTAGGAGTTTCATTTCCAACCGTCATCTACGATATTACCAATGAAGGCCGTCAGGTTTCTTCGCTAGGTTATCTCATTTTGGTTGGTATCATTTTGTACATCGTCATGATTATCATTCGCTACCTATGGGTTACTTTAAAACTAGCCAACATCCGTATACGGCCAGCCGATAAAGTACTTAATCATTTTTTAATTGCTATTAATGGTATTCATGGGACTATTACCCTATCGATGGCCTTTTCTATTCCGATTGTATTACATGGTAAGATTTTTCCATTCCGCAATGATATTATTTTCATCGCGGCAACCGTCATCATTCTCAGCTTACTCGTGCCAAGTATTATCTTACCGTTGATGTTACCAGCCAAAACTTATTCCTACAGTTTAGAAGATATTAGCACCTACCGCCAAAAAATGATTGAATACGCCATTAAACGCGTCCATGATGCCGATGAAGATCCGGTCGAAACGCAGGCGGTGATTGCTACTTTAAGAAGCCAACAGTCTATCTTACAACGTCCTAAACGAAACGCTACTTACAAAATTTTACAGAAATGTTTTAATTTAGAAGAGAAACTACTTCAAGAGATGGTGGATAATGGTGAAATTAGCGTTAAACAACAAACTTTTTACGAAAGAATGTCATTGTTCCAAAGTTTCCAACTCCATCAATCGTTTATCCAGCACTTCATGTATCGAGCACGTTTTTACTTTATTAAATTAAGCCATCGTTTCAAACGACGCATTAAACGGGTAGATCCTTTGGTGGTTACCAAAAAATTCAATAATGCTCGAGACGAATTAGCTCAAGTAGAAAATGAAATATCGCCTCAGATTTTTGCTTATCTCAGAGAACATCTAAACGCAGACAATCGAGCAGAAATCCACTGGATTGAAGAGTACTATCGTGAACGTCATCGTCGTTTTCAAAACAACACTCGTGCTAACGAAATTCAGGAAGAACTTTTTATTAACGCCTTCCAAAATGAGTATAACTTTATTCAAGAACAATTAGGAAAGAAAAATATTTCTCGTGAACTGGCTAGTTTGCTATATGAACAGGTCTCCAATGACGAGTGGGTTTATATGCAAAATGATAGTATTTACGCATAAAAAAACTATGATAACAAGTCACCTTACACTGCTTAGTGTCAGAGGCAACCTTGCTACCATATTTTTTTTAATCCATATATTTATCTAAAAATTTTTCAACTGTTTGTTTATATTTTTTATAGTTAGTATTCATCGCTTCAGCATGTTTAGCACCTTTAACCACGTACTTTTCCTTTGGTCCCTTGGTTGCATTGTAGAGGGGCTCTAGCATTGAAGTAGGAACGAAGGTATCGTTAGAACCATGAATAAACAACATTGGTTTTTTATTCTTAGCCAATTGCTTCAAGGCGCTGGCTTCAGAATAGTCGTAACCTGCACGAATTTTAGAAATCAAACTAACTGTTGGAACTAGCGGATACTTTGGTAAATGATACATTGATTTAGCTTGATATGTAATTTCATCATCAACGCTAGTATAACCACAATCTTCGACGTAAGCTTTAACTTGCTTAGGTACATCAGCTTCTCCACTAACCATCATGGTCGTAGCGCCTCCCATGCTAACCCCGTACATGACGATTTGCTGATTTTTACCCTCAGTCTTCAAAAGTTTGTTCATCCACTTAATGTAATCGCGTCGGTCGGTCCAACCGTAACCGATTAGTTTGCCTTCGCTTTCTCCATGAGCACGGTCATCTGGAGCTAATACATTGTACCCTATTTCGTGAAACATAGCTGCCGGAGCACCTTCAGCTTCTTTACTTTGTAAAAATCCATGTGCCATTACTACTGTCTTATTAGTTTGATGTTCAGCCGGGATATAATAAGCTTTTAACTTCAAATTTCCGGTTGCTGAAGTCATTGTCCATTGCTCTTTTTTTACGTTTTGATACCATTCTTTTTGTTTTCTTAATGGATCATTCTTAAGTGTTTTTTCACTTGAAATAAAACTTTTGGGCCCCCGTACTTCAGCTACGTGGAAGAAATACATTCCTGCTCCAATATCAATAACCAATAATACTCCGATTATTATTAACAACCATTTCCATAATTTCTTCATCGTACTTTCCTCCTAGAACTAACTTATTTAGTATATACGGATTATCAAATTTGTGGATAACAAATTCTCCTTAACGTTTAAAAAATAGTTTAATTTCATAATAAATTTATCAGCCGTTAGGTTTGATTTTTATTTTTAGTACGCGTCTTTATTAGTTTTATTTCTTACAAAAAGGTTGTATCAACCCATCATAATTTCTGGGCGCCAAATCAATCCTCGTTTGTGACACTTACTTTAATTTGTCGCATTCCCCCATTCTGTATTAAAATGAGTATAGACAGATTGTCACAGGAGGATAGCACATGTTTCCAGAACGCTTACGTGCTTTAAGGCACGGTAAACACATTACTTTAGAAGTTCTTGCCAAGGGGTTGAACGAACTTTTTCCAGATGAGACTCCCAATACATCCAGCCAGATTGGAAATTGGGAACGTGGTATTCGAACTCCCTCATACTTGGAAGTTAAAAAACTTGCAGAATATTTCGATGTTAGTATGGATTACCTTTGTGGTCGTGCTGCCTTGAATGAATATGATTTAAGTAAATTATTCCTATCGGGTCGCCAATTGAGCTTTGATCATAAGGTTCTTAGTAGCGACGATCGCTATGAAATTTTCCAATTAATGGATGGTTATTTCCATGGTAAAAAGCGTCGTACGCTAAGCCCTTCCGGTGAACAAGAAGAACTCGCTTTGAATTGGAATAAAACAAAGGACGAATCTTAATGAATCCTAAAAAATTAAAAAAACTAAAACGTCAATTAAAAAAGGAACGCTCCGTTTCAACAACTAACAACTATATTACTCGCCTTGAGCGCTATCGTGAGCTTTTTAAACAAAATAGCACGATTACCTTTTTAATTAATCAGATCCTTGAAAGTAATCGTCTGATTCAACAAAAGCTCTTACCTCAGCAATTACCGGTACTAGAATTACCCGAAGATATTCAAGATCAAATTTTTAATCAAATTAAGGATCAATATCCCCTAGGTGATCCTAGAGGTGACCAATTGTGGGAAAAATTGACAGCCGAGCTCCCTAAATTGGACAAACTTTTGCGCTCCTATCGCGACTACCTTGAAGAAACCTACGGTATGTGGGCGTATATTTCAGCCCCGTTCATTAGCGATTTAGCTCATTATTTGGCTGGTAGACCTACTCTAGAAGTTATGGCTGGTAATGGTTACATCAGTCATGGATTACGCTTAAAACAGCAAAACGTTTATGCCACAGATTCATTAGACTGGGTTCAAGAAAATGAAACAGGTAAACATCTCGTCACCGAAGTTGAAAAACTGGATGCTATATCAGCAATTGAAAAATATGGTAATCAAGTTGATTTTGTAATCATGTCCTGGTCTCCAGATGGAATTCCAATCGATGTTCAAATTCTCGAAAAGCTACGCTCGCTAACTAAGCAGCCTACCTTAATTTGCATTGGCGAACCTCATGGCGCCACCAATAGTGCTGGTTTTTGGAAAACCGCTAAATTAATTGAACCTGAAAATACCCAGCAACTTAACCAACATTATCAATCATTTGATTTAATTCACGACCAACTTTACTTAATTAAATAGACAAAAAAAGAGGATGGACAAAATTAATTGTCCATCCTCTTTTACCGGTCATTAACTAAGTTAACGCAGTCGTTAGGTGGCTCACACACCTATTATGACTCACACTTCTACAATACGGTAGATAACGTGTGCCGGCGAAATGGTCACTAGTCGCCGCAGCGAAACAATTCAAAGAATTGTCTGACCTATCTCGACTCATCGCATGTATCTAATGTAACATGAAATCTATTAACATACAACACCGATTAGGCGCTGTAATTGCAATCTAGCAAATAAGCCTTTATCATTAATAAAGAAAAAAGAAAGCGAGGTGGATAAATGTTTGATCTCATACTCGGATTTGTGATTCATCCTTTAACATATATAACACCTTTAACCGAACACCTTCATAACTGGGTCTACCTGATTTTATTTATCTGGATTTTTCTGGAAACAGCTTTTATTGTATTTTCATTTTTACCAGGACAATCGGTACTTTTCCTAACTGGAACTATTGCTTCCGCAGCTAATTCACGGCTTAACATTTTTATCCTAACGATTACTTTTATCATTGCAGCTACTAGCGGTGCCATCGTTAAATACCGTTATGGAGTGAATATTAAATCTAAAAACAAAATTGCTAAACGTATTAGTGATTCCGAAAAAATGAACCAAACTCAGGAAGTTTTCGATGAAAATGCTAAAAAATCACTAATATTTTCTCGTTTTATTCCCTTTGTCGGTCTTTTTATTCCAATTGTAGCCGGGACCACCCAAATGGATTGGCATCAATTTAATAAATTAAATTTCATCGGTGTCTTATTATGGGTTGGAATTTGTTGTTTTTCGGGTTATTTCTTTGGCCAAACCCCTTTTATCAAGCAGTATTTTACTTTGATATTCTTACTATTAATTATTATTCCTGCTATTTTCCAAATTATTTGGCGTAAATTAAAAAACCGTCCAGAGGAAAAAGCTTAAAAACTCTAGCAAAGTTAGCTACCAAAATCTAACTTTGCTAGAGTTTTTATTTAATCATATAAAAAAAGATTTAGTTTCGATTAGACCTCAAAATTAAATCTTAACTATCGTAGCTACCTTCGCAGTTTTATTTCAACAAACCGGATTACAAAAAGGACCACTAAATAGAGCAGTAACGCCCATAGTAGTGCACTAAAACTAATTAAGGTGGTTCCTAATATTAATCTTCCCAAAATTTTAAATATTAGTAACAACCCCACTAAGATGCCAATTCCCCATAAAATTTCGTCTTTAAAATGACGCTTTTTCAACAACCATGTTTGAACAATCCTAATGTATTTCAACTTTCATACCCTCCGGTACTTTTTCGTAAATCCATTTTGCATCTGGAACCGCCAAACGCACACAACCATGTGATTGAGCTTCTTTACCTAACTGTTCAGCTTCATCCTCAAGGAATTTTCCGTTTTTATCGGTTGGAACAGTATGGAACAGATAGATTCCATGATCTTTAAAGGATACCCAGTACTTAGCGCCTTCCTTTGAAGTTGGATTATAGAAGAAGTCGCCCCGCTCGGCCTGAATTTTATAGGTCCCTGTTGGGGTTGGACTTTCATGTGATCCAGTCGACGCGTACATAGTATATAAAACTTTTTCCCCGTTCATCACATACACTCGTTGTTTAGCAATCGATACCTTCAAAAAAGCTTTCGGATATTTGTCTAAATCTGGATAAGCCTTTTTTTCAGAAGATTTTTTCCAATTAACTGGATTCATTTCGCCCTTTTTTGATTTTGTGGTTGCGGCTTGAATTTCATCCCCAGCTAACCCACTATCTTTAGAAGTGCTCTTAGGCAGTGATTTCTTTTTGGCTGATTTTTGTAACTCCACTTTTTCTTGCTGAATTACTTGCTGATGATGAGTGTAGATGGAGAGGATTAATGTAGAGAATGCAATTACGATTGCTGTTCCAACTATTAGTTCAAATCTCTTCATAGGAACCTCCTATTTTATTCCTCATTATCTTTTTGATCCTTATCTGGGTGATCTAATCGATCAAATTGTTCCGCCATCCAATCCTTAAAATTAGCTTGTAAATCAGGATTAGCACTAATTAGATCCTCTGCCGTCCCAATTTGATCAATTCGTAAATGAGACGAATTAATTTTTTCTGCTTCAATTACTGCATAAATATTAACATCATATTCTTTTTCTGCTTCAGTTAGTTTCTCCACAGGGCCGGGATAAAGCAATGGTAAATTAATAATATTAGATTGAATTTTAATAACCACACTTTTATTAACATTAATAACTGCTTCAGCAATTGGGCTTTCTTGAATGGCCTGTTTCAAAAAATCTAAAGCAGGTTTAAATCCTGTACCGTCGGCTTTTTTTAAAGTTGTTTTCCCAATTTTAAATTCCTCTGATTTAAAACTGGCATCTTTCAATGTTTGGATAACTTCACTTGCTAATACTTTCATTTTGTCCCTCGTTTTTTTGTTTTCTAACTATGAGTTTAACATCTAAAAGCCCTTTTTTACATAGATATATTGCGTATCGCACTCCAATATCACTATAATTAAGTAAAAATTCAGATACGGAGGTTTTAATTATGAAAATTGGCTTTATTGGAACCGGAGTAATGGGAAGTGGCATTATCCATAATTTATTAAAAAATGGTCACGATGTCGCTGTTTTTACTCGCACTAAATCTAAAGCAGACCCTTTACTTGAAGAAGGAGCCCAGTGGGCATCTTCTCCCGCCGAGCTAACTCAACAAGTGGAAACAGTTATTACCATGGTTGGTTTTCCACAAGATGTGGAAGAAGTTTACTTTGGTGATCACGGGATTTTTTCAACAGTTACTTCCGGACAAATTTTAATTGATATGACAACTAGTTCGCCCATATTAGCCGAAAAAATTGGTAAAAAAGCTGATGAACTAGATGTTATGGCCTTAGATGCTCCTGTTTCTGGTGGCGACATTGGCGCCCAAAATGCTACTCTAACAATTATGGTCGGTGGTAACCAGACAGCATTCGAAACCATGAAACCAATCTTTGATCAAATTGGACATGCAACTAACTATTTTGGTACTTATGGCGCCTGTCAAAATGCTAAGATGGCTAATCAAATCATGATTGCCGGGACCATGACTGGCTTAACTGAAATGTTAGTATACGCTAAAGCTGCCCAGCTTGACTTAAAGACAGTTCTCGAAACTTTATCCAATGGCGGTGCATCAAATTGGAGTATGGAAAACTACGTTCCACGAATTTTAAAAAATGACTATACTCCGGGATTTTTCGCTAAACATTTCCTTAAAGATTTAAAAATTGCACTTGATCAAGCTAAGCAAATGCAAGTTGATTTACCTGCCACGCGTCTGGCCACTCAACTTTATGATAATTTAGTTAACCAACAGGGATTAGGCGACGATGGAACCCAGGCTTTGATTAAACTCTGGTGGAAATAAAAAAGACTCGCAGTAATTACCACGAGCCCTTGCATTCAGTCTCCATGGAGAAGCAGAGTGCTTAATGGCGGCCGTAGTCGCCATTTAATTTGCGCAAGTTCATTTTAACGCATTTGCCGTCTAATTAGAAATATTTTAGTTTATCCGGTAAATTCGATGTAAAAAGGCTTACATTTTTTTGTGAAAATGATATCATTAGTATAAGAAAAGATGATTGGATGGTGGGTAACATGCTACAACAATACAAAAATATCTTAGCACCTGTTGATGGGTCTAAAACAACTGATGTTGTTCTAGATCGCGCAATTGAAGTTGCAAAAAGAAATGACACTCATCTCGATATTTTAAATGTCCTTGAAGTAAATCAATTTAGTGATACTTATGGTGGGGCAGTTAGTGGAGATGTAATCTATAAACTTTCAGAGGACGTCCAACATCGATTAGAAGAACTCAAGAAAAAAGCTGAGGACGCTGGAGTTAAAGATGTTAGTGTTCACATTCGTTTTGGGAATCCAAAACCAGTTATTGCACGCGAATTTCCAGCTGACCATAAAAACGAATTGATTATGATTGGTTCAACAGGACTTAATGCTTTGGAACGTTTAATGGTTGGTTCTGTTGCAACTTACGTTAGCCGTAACGCGATTTGCGATGTATTGATTGTTAAACCAGAAAAGAAATAATTATCATTAATACCACATACTTAAAGGATCGATTGAACATTTTGTTGAGTCGATTCTTTTATTTCGTTAAGGAGTTTCATTATGCAATGGCACTATGCTATTAGACTTTCCAGTTTATACCAGCCTCAAAGTTTACGAGAATTACTGCAAAGAACTTGGTTATTATCGCGGAAAATTATCCACTTTTTACGGATTAACGAACGCGTTTTGGTTAATGGAAAATATGTTCCCGTCAGCACCATCGTCCAAGGTGGCGACTTAATTGAGCTTAATTTTGAATCGTCTGATTTTGACACCCCCCTTCCGCCGTTTGATCCAGATTTTACGCAAGCGCCAATTATTCTTTATGAAAATTCGGACTTAATGGTCGTTAATAAACCTACAGGCGTTAAAACTCATGCTAATCAACCTCATGAATTGGGAAGCATGATGAATTTCTTACAAGCTTACTTCAAGTACACCGAAAACGAAGCATATAATGTCCACCGGTTAGATCAGTTCACGAGTGGCGCTTTGTTAGTTGCTAAAAATCCAGTGGTCGTGCCTATTCTTAGTCGCCAAATTAGTACTAAAGTCATTAATCGCACCTATTTATGCGTTGTTAGCGGCCATTTAGAGCAATCTAAGGGCACCATTAACGTTCCAATTGGTTTTGACCCCGATGATAAACGTAAACGCCAAATTAATGGTTTAAATCCCTTATCTGCTATTACCCACTATCAAGTGCTAGCTCAGTATGAAAATAGCAGTCTTATACAAGTAGATTTAGAAACCGGTCGAACCCACCAAATTCGCGTTCACCTTTCATATCTGGGTCACCCTATTATTGGCGATCCTTTATATAATCTGGATAATACCCAGCAGCCAATGTTATTACATTCTTGGAAAATTCGTTTTCCACTTCCGTTTAATCTAGAAACAATAGAAGTCACTGCTCCTATACCCGATTATTTTAATTTTTTAACTAAATAAAAAAGCTGGAAGCTATGCCCTATTGGCAAAGCTTTCAGCTTTTTTGTTTTGATTTAATTAGTTAACATCTTTCCAAGTCCAGTTAGTAACTTCTGGAAGATCATCACCGTTATCACGAATGTATTGGTAATGACGTTCAAGTGTGTTATCCATTTGTTGAGAGAAGTCTGCACCCTTTTCAGCAAATTCTGGAATAGAATTGATTGTGTCTTGTGCTAAGTGGAAACGATCTAGTTCGTTAAGAACTCGCATGTCGAATGGAGTTGTAATGTCCCCTTCTTCACGGTAACCATGAACGTGTAAGTTATGGTTATGACGGTCAAAGAAGATTGAACGAATTAAGTCTTCGAAACCATGGAAAGTAAAGATAACTGGTTTGTCCTTAGTAAAGTAACGATCAAATTCTTCATCACTTAGACCATTAGGGTTAACCTTAGGACTTTGAAGTTTCAATAAGTCAACAACGTTGATGAAACGAATCTTCAAGTCTGGGAAGTTATCATGCAAGATGTTGATTGCAGCTAAACTTTCCATATTTGGTTCTGTACCAGCAGCAGCGAAGACAACGTCTGGTTCTTCACCATTAGTTGTGCTTGCCCAGTCAATAATACCCAAACCGTTCTTAGCAAGAACTTCTGCTTCTTCCATTGAGTAGAATTGAGGACGAGGTTGCTTAGAAGCAATAATCAAGTTGATCTTGTTACGATCGTTCATAACTAGTGGGCTAATAGCAAGCAATGAGTTTGCATCAGCTGGCAAGTATTCACGAATGAATTCTGGTTTCTTTTCAGCCAAGTGAGTCAAAAGACCTGGATCTTGGTGAGTGTAACCATTGTGATCTTGTTGGAAACTAGTTGATGTAGATACAAGGTTCAATGATGGATAATCATTACGCCAATCTAATTCATCAGCCTTACGTAACCACTTGAAGTGTTGTGTAATCATTGAATCCACAACGCGTAGGAATGCTTCGTAACTAGTAAAGATACCATGACGACCAGTCAATGTGTATGTTTCTAGCCAACCTTCAGCTGAATGTTCTGAAAGTTGAGCATCAAGAATACGACCTTCAGGAGCAAGAGCTTCATCCCAGTCTTTCTTGATTGGAGCAACAAATTGACGATTTGTAACTTCAAACAAACCATATAGACGGTTTGACATTGTTTCATCAGGACCAAACATTCTGAAGTTAGTTGGGTTCTTAGTTATAACATCGCGTAAGTAGTCTGACCATACCAACATATCTTGTTTGATGTTTTGTCCACGTTTTGTTGTATCAACAGCGTAGTCACGATAATCTGGCAAGTTCAAGTCAGTTGGGTTAACTCCACCGTTTGTGATTGGGTTAGATGCCATACGTTTTTCACCCTTAGGTGCAATTTCTGCAATTTCAGGTAATACGCGACCATTTTCATCAAATAGTTCTTCTGGCTTGTATGACTTCATCCAGTCAATCAAAGCATCAACATGTTCAAGGTTCTTTTGGTCTACTGGGATTGGAATTTGATGAGCACGGAATGTACCTTCAATAACCTTGTTATCCCAAGTCTTTGGACCTGTCCAACCCTTAGGTGAACGGAATACGATTACTGGCCAGTATGGCATAGTTTCATCGTGGTTTTCACGAGCATTCTTTTGAATTTCTTGAATCTTTTCGATAGCCTTGTCCATTACTTCAGCCATCTTAGGATCCATAGCTTCTGAATCATCACCTTCAACAAAGTATGGGTCCCAATGTTGACCATGGAAGAATTCAGTTAATTCTTCATCTGACATACGTGATGTAAGTGAAGGGTTACTTAACTTATAGCCGTTAATATCCAAAATAGGAAGAACAGCACCATCAGTAATAGGGTTGATGAAACGGTTATGTTGCCATGAAGCAGCCAAAGGACCTGTTTCAGCTTCACCATCACCAACTACAACAGCAGCGATTTGGTCTGGGTTATCTAAGATAGCACCAACACCGTGTGATAATGAGTAACCAAGTTCCCCACCTTCATGAATTGAACCTGGTGTTACAGGAGCAGCATGTGAAGCAACCCCACCGGGCCATGAGAATTGTTTGAAGAGTTTCTTCATACCTTCTTCATCTTGAGTGATAGCTGGGTATGCTTCAGTGTATGAACCATCAAGGTATGAGTTAGATACCATAACTTGGCCACCATGACCTGGTCCTTCAACATAAAACATGTTTACACCGTATTTGTTGATAACACGGTTTAAATGAGCATAGATGTAGTTTTGTCCAGGAATTGTTCCCCAGTGTCCAATTGGATGAACTTTTACATCTTCTGGTTTAATGTCGCGTTTTAATAGCGGATTGTCTTTTAAATATAATTGTCCTACTGAAAGATAGTTAGCAGCACGCCAAAATTTTTCAAGCTTGTCAAAATATTCTTTTGATGAATAATCTGTCATTGTACTCTTCCTTTCGTGAGCGAAAAATAGGTTGTTTTTAATTTATGAATTTATTATAACCGCTTTCTCAAAAAAGGTCAATCATTTTTTAAATTGATACGGTCCAATTTTAAAAATGATACGAAATCACCTTTTCAACGGCTATTCTAACGTAAAAAAGCATCTAATCAAAATTAGATGCTTTGCTTAATCGACAGACACAAATGTGCTGTAATTCATATATTTGTAGTGAATTCGCATATTTGAAATTTCAAACGGCGTACCATCATCCATAAAGAAAATTCCGGACATAACACCGACGGGTTCATTTTCGGTTAATCCTAAAAGTTTTTGATCTTCCGCATTGGAGGGTTCTACTTGAATCGACATAAACGAACGTGTTACGTGTTGGCCTTGAGCGTCCTCTAAATAATTAAAAATCGATTTTTCCACAATGGCCTTGGATAACTCCGGCACAATTTTAATTGGAATATAGCCCGTTTCAATCATGATTGGTTCATCATCTAACAAACGTAAGCGACGAACTTGATAGACAAAGTCACCTTCATTTAAAAATAAATCTGTCTTCATATTTTCCGTAGCAGGAACTACTGAAAAATCTAGCACTTTAATTCCCTGCTTTTTACCATTGGATTTCAAACTATCTGTGATACCTAGATTAGATCCTTCATAATTAAAAGAGGATTGACTTTTCAAATAGAGTGGATTGATAAAAGTTCCGGAACCTCGTTTTTTAAAAACTATTCCCTCATGTGCCATGGAACTTAATGCTCTTTTGACGGAACTACGACTCACGTCATATTCCGTAGTTAACGAACGTTCATCTGGTAAACGCATCGTTGGAAATTCATTATTAAAGATTCTTTTTTTAAGGTCGTGAATGATTTTTTTGTAGATCAGATCTTCCATTAAACTATCTCCCATTGTTAATTGCTTTCACCATTATAGCAAACTTGAATGCTTTGATTTTATTAACTAACGATTTTCCCTATGCTAAAATACAAGGGTAGGTGGTGAGATCATGGGTAAAAAGAAGAAAGAAAAAGTCTCTAAAACCCTTGTTGAACAGATTTTAGACAAAAACAAAATTGAATACAAGCAATTTATTTTTCCGACATTTCAAGATGGTGATGTTAAGCAATTAAACGTTGATCACATCGGTGTTGATGATCACCTCATTTATAAAACTTTAGCATTAATTGGAAATAAAACTGGCCCCATTGTTGGAGTTTTACCAGTTGATGAACATCTAAGTTACAAAAAACTTGCTAAAATTTCGGGTAATAAAAAAGTTGGTATGATTCCATTAAAGGATTTAGTTGCCACCACGGGTTACGAACATGGGGCTAATACTCCTATTGGAATTTATGAAACTAAGCACTTTCCTATTTACATTTCAGATATTGCCAAAGAACAAGGCACAATCATCGTATCTTCAGGAAAAATTGGTCGATCTGTTCAATTAAAGGCGGAGGATTTAGCTCAACTAGTTCACGGGACTTTCGGTGACATTATTGAATAGTAAAAAAGAGAACCTACGACAAATAAATCGTAGATCCTCTTTTTTTATTTAATCTTAGTCGGTTGATGTTTTTTCGAATCTTTAACCACTTTAACTAATTGATTAGTTTCTAATTGATCAACAATCATGTTGGAAGCTGCTTCTAAAAGTTGATCTGTTAGATTGTTGGCATTACGGTCTGGACGTGATAGTCCCATATGCTTGATTTTATTATTAACTAAATCAATGAAGCGATCGTAGGCTTGTTTGGGATACTCACTAGCAGTCACCCGATCAATTCCTGAACGAATTTCTTGAATGGAAAAAGATTGTTTTAAAAGTGTAATTAATAAGATATCAGCAATTTGCATAACTTGATATTTCTTCTTAGTGGGAGCGACAATTACCTTATTTTTAACATAATTATTAACCATCGCCGGAGTCACTGCTTCAAGTCCCAAAGGACCCGTGTATTCGGTCATTAATGCCACTACTTGATCCATATAAAGATCAAAATTAGGCAAATCATCCCAATGGGGTAATTCAATTAATCGTACTAATTCAAGCCATCTTTGGTATTCTTTATAATCACTCATAACTAGTGCTCCTTTACTTATTTACTATCATTATAACATCTTCATCTAGTTTTAAAAACTAGTTAACCTCGATTCATAGAATTGTTTATCAAAAATTAGCATTTATGGTACTCTATTTATATGCATAAAAACGGAGGAAAATTTAATGTTTGATCCAACTAAAAAAAGAAAAGTATCTGAAGAAGTAAAAGCGATGTTCCCAATCGAAGTCATCAATGGTTTATGGGATACCCTACGTCAAATGAAGAAGGACCAAATTGTCGTTACTCCCGCCATCGCATTCGTTTTTAGTGATGACTCTACGGATGAAGAAATATACGTCATGGGACTTCAAAATTCTGGGGCAGTCGCTAAAGAATATACCGTCAAATATACTGGAGAAAAAGATTTCTTAGGTAAGGGAACCATTGTGGTGGTTCAAGATCACCCTAAAAATATCACAATGAAAATCAGTGACGCTAACAAAGCGCTCAACTAAGTAATTCACGAGGAATTCTTATGACGGACGAAAAAATCGAATGGCGTAAAGAAGAAGCTGGTTTTTCACTTAGAAAAAAGCCTCAAATTTTAACCATCCCTGCTCAAAATTATTTTAGTATCAAAGGTAACGGTGATCCCAATTTACCCGATTTTCAGAAGCGAGTTCAAACACTTTATCCTTTATCCTATACAATTCGCATGAGTCAAAAAAATGATTGGGATATTCCTAACTTTAAGTTATACACCGTTTATCCGCTCCAAGGATATTGGGGAATTCAACCTCAATATTTAGATGCGCCAGTCATGCAAAAAGAACATTTCACATATACAATCAGTATTAAACAACCTGATTTTGTGACTGATGCAATTGCTGCAGAAGCGTTAGTTCGGGCAAAATCTAAAATCGATGCTGATTTATTTGACCAAGTCTTTTTCGACCATCAACCAGAACAATTAGTAGCGCAGATTTTACATGTCGGTGCGTTCGACGATGAACCTGAAAGTTTCGCCAAATTAGAGCAATTTATCGATGAAGCTGGGTACGTACGCAGTGAAAAAGAACATACCGAAATCTATATGAATGATTTTCGGCGTGTTGAAGAAGCCCAGCGTAAAACAATTTTACGAGTAGCCATTCAAAAGAAATAAAAAATAGTAACGCACCTCACTATAAAGTAAGGGACGTTACTATTTTTTAATTTAAGGCATGTCGTTTCCAGCAGCGTAGTAAATGTCATACCATTCTTGACCAGTAAGTTCGACATCACTACCAGCAGCTGATTCTTTAATATGCTGAGGATTCATGGTTCCCAGTAATACTTGGAATTGCGCAGGATGTCTCAAAATCCACGCAGTTGCAATGGCATTCTTAGTTACACCATAAATATCTGCAATTTGTTTCATCTTCTTATTTAATTCTGGGAATTTAGGATTATCGATAAATACACCATCAAAGAAACCATATTGGTAAGGTGACCAAGCTTGAATTGTCATATCGTGTAATCTTGCGTATTCCAAAATCTGGCCATCATGATCAATACTACGTTCGTCGAACATGTTAGTATGCATGCCAAAATCAATCATTCCTGTATGCATAATTCCAAATTGAAGCTGATTAATTTCAAGTTTTTGCTTAGTGTACTTTTGAACTAATTCAACCTGCATTGGATTAAAATTAGAAACCCCAAAATGACGTACTTTACCAGCAGCTTGAAGTTCATCAAAAGCTTCTGCGATTTGTGCTGGTTCCATTAGTGGATCAGGTCGATGAAGTAAAAAGGCATCTAGATAGTCCACACCCAAACGCTGAAGTTCGCCGTCGACCGCACCAATGATATGCTCTTTACTAAAGTTATAGCGATTGCCATAAGGGATGTCGCCACTATTACTATTTTCAATTCCACCCTTAGATTGAATGTACAAATCCTCACGATTTACACTCGATAGCTTTAGTCCTTCACGGAATTTTTTGCTGGATTCACCATGTCCATAAATATCAGCTGAATCAATATAATTAATTCCTATATCAAAAGCAGCCTCAATGGCCGTTGCTGCGTCTTTATCTGATAGCGCATTCATTCGCATGATACCTAAAGCAACGTTAGAAACGCGCATACCACCAATGTTAATCTTTTTCATAGTACAAGAACCTCCATCCACTATATAATAAATTATAGCTCCATGATAACATTAAACTTCACTATACAACATTAAAAAGAAAGCTACTTTTCATACTATTTTTAAAATTCTCGTTGTATAATGTAACAATAACTAGAAAAAAGAAATGGGGAATTATTTTTGGATAGCGGTCAGATAGTCTCTAACCTGATTGTGATGCTAATTACTTTTATATTAGCTTACTTTTTTGTTGCGGCAGAATTTGCTTTAGTGCAAACACGGCTCAGTGCCTTAGAAGAGGCTGAAAAAGAAACAACAAGTGCTCGTAAAAAGAAGAAATATCAACTGGCGATGCGGATGGTTCGTAAACTTAACGAATATTTATCCACCACTCAGGTAGGTACTTCGATCTGTGGTATTATCTTAGGTTGGATTGGTGAATCAACCGTTGAATATTTTGTTGTTGAAGTTTTTGGAGCAACTCACCTAATTAACTCAGCTTCTCTGCATATTGTGGGAGCAGTTGTTGGGGTTCTATTGTTAACTTACTTAGAAGTGGTTATTACAGAAATTGTTCCAAAGAATATTAGTATCGATATTCCACTAAAAGTTTTAATGTGGGTCGTAACACCCCTCCATTATTTCCATACCACCTTTTATCCATTCGTTTGGTTGCTTAATGCTTCGGCCAATGGAATTGTCCGTTTGCTAGGGATGCAACCCGCCGATGAAAGTGACGAAATATTCTCTCAAGCAGAAATTTTAAATCTTTCTCGAAATGCCGTTAGTGGCGGTGAATTGGATAAAAATGATTATGTTTACATGCAACGGGCTTTTGATTTTAATGATAAAGTCGCTAAAGATATCATGATTGACCGTACGCAACTGGTTGTCTTAGATATTAATAGTAAAGTTGATGAAGCTCTACGTCAGTATCTTCAAAGCCGTTTCAGTCGTTTCCCAGTGGTAGCCAATAATGATAAAGATAAAATTCTTGGCTATATTTACAATTACGATATTATTCGTCAAAGCCAAGTTGATGGCGATATCAAAGTTAGCAAATTACTTCGTAATATCATTACCGTTCCTGAAACGCTCGCTTTACAAGATGTTTTAGAACAAATGATTCAAAAACAGGTACCAATTTCAGTCGTTGTGGATGAATATGGTGGAACCAGTGGAATTATCACTGATAAGGATATTTACGAAGAAGTCTTCGGCAACATCAATGATGAAATCGATGACGTTTCTGGTGACTATATTCATAAAGAAGAAAATGGACATTATAAAGTTAGCGGTAAAATGACCGTTTATGATTTTGAACGTTACTTTGGCATTGATGTTCCAGATTTTGAAGAAGAAGACGTCGTTACTCTTGGTGGTTACGTTATTGATCACAAACCAGATATCAAAGTTGGTGAACACGTCCGAATTCAAAATTATGATTTCGAAGTTCTCGATAATGAAAATGCCCATATCGATTGGTTCTTAGTTCACAAACTAAAACCTGAGGAACTCGCTGATATTCCTCCTGTTGTCGCGATAACCGAGACTTTGTTTGATTAAATAAAAAGGGAAGTAGTCCTTTAAAGGCTACTTCCTTTTTTATTTATTTAAAATATGACTCCAAAAAATTCCCAATCCCGTTTTCCACATTACTATCCGTAACCGCATCGGCTTCGTCTTTTAGGATTTGAGGACTATTCCCCATCGCAACCCCCGTGCCAACGGCTTTAATCATTTCTAGGTCATTCATGTCATTTCCAAAAGCAATTGTGCGTTCAAGCGGGATGCCATATTTATCCATAATTGCCCGTACAGCAGTTGCTTTTGAAATTCGCCTAGGAATTAATTCCAAGTTGTTTGGTGAAGACGACGATACCTTAAGTAACCCAGTTGCCTCCATTTTTTCACGCGCTTCATCTAGCCGTTCCGACTTGGTCTTATCAATGGTAATCCCATTGATAATTTGACTACTAAGTTGGTGTAAATGTTCCAGGTCTCTAACTTTCTCAAAACGTCGGTTACCAGTCTTATCAGCCATAACCCGAACTCGAGCTAAACGACTCAACATCCACGGCTTTTCGTGTGTGTAATACGTCATATCTGTTGTGAAAAAGTTAGTCGAAAGACCTAGTTCTGACGTTATATTATAAATTTCCTTAAGTGCATTCCATCCTAAATGCTCCTTATGAAAATGATGTCCTTTTTGATATACAGATCCATTTGAAGCTATAATTTCAACTTGATCGTTGATTTTATTGCGAATTAGTTCAGCTAGCGAAAGCATCCGTCCCGTCGCAATATAGAAAATTACACCGCGTTGTTGTAATTTTTCGATGGTTCTCTTCGTCTCCGGTAAAACGTTCTGATGGTTATCGATTAAGGTTCCATCAATATCCATAAACACAAGATATGGCTCCAAATTCTTCACCCCTTACATTATTAACTATCATTGTACTACTTTTTGTTACCGTTTCCATATCACATCTTACTTTTGCATAACATTATGAGTTTGCAACTTTACCGTGGTATCATTTTAGGTAAGAGGGGCGTAAAATGTTTTTTGAAGTAAATTCTAGACAGGGAGTTTTTAACATGGAAAATCAGATTTACATTATATATATATCAGTTGCTGGGAATACCCAGTCATTTGTAGATGATCTGACAGATTATGCTGAAAAGATGCATCAAAATGATACTAGTAATCCTTTAATTATTAGCAAAGAAGTTACCGATCAGACTGATTTTGCAGATGAAACTCAACCATATTTTGCCTTCGTCCCTACTTATCTTGATGGTGGAAATGGTATTGATAATGGCGTTAAAGAACTGATGACCAATACGCTCGGCGAATATATTGCTTACCATGATAACCGAAAATTTTGCTTAGGTGTAATTGGTAGTGGAAATCGTAACTTTAACGAACAATACTGTTTAACAGCTCGTCGCTATGCCCAAGATTACGGTTTTGAAATGATTGATGACTACGAATTACGAGGTAATAGCAGCGATTGTAAACGGATTTATGACAACATGGCCAACCGAGTTAAAAATAATATTTAAAGCGAGGAGATTGTATGACAAAACCAAGACTTTTACCTATTTCATCCGGATTGAATTTTCGTGAACTAGGCGGATATACAAATTTAGATGGTAAAACTATCAAGTGGAATAAGTTGATTCGTTCTGGAAAACTAGGAGGTCTAGCTGATGCAGATATACGCCTTTTAGAAGATTACAATGTTAAATTTGACGTCGATTTCCGTTCTCCCGAAGAAAAAAGTAAATTTCCTGATCGTGTCCCTTCAGGTGCTGAATATGTTTTTGCTCCTGTTTTTCGAGTTGATGAAACTCAAAGCACAAAACAAACTGATGAACTTCAGCGTAAAATGAATAGCGATCCTACTAGTGGATTAGTCGAAATGCGCCGTGTTTATCGGGATGTAATTCGCCAAAGACATTCTCAAAAGGCTTATCGCAAGTTTTTTGATGTGTTGCTTGCTAATAGTGCTGATGATTCTGCGCTACTTTTCCATTGCACGGCTGGTAAAGACCGAACAGGCATGGGAGCAATCTTTCTATTAAGTGCTTTAAACGTGGATGAAGACACTATTCGTGCTGACTATCTCTTAACTAATCGCGCCACTAAAGCTTATCAAAATGGTGTTGTGATGGATCTTAAACTCAAAAATAAAAACTCCGCCTTTATTCAAAGTGTTAAAGCTCTTCAATCTGTAAATATTTCTTATTATAATTCCGCCATGGATGAAATTCGTAGACTTTCTGGATCTATGGATAATTATTTAAGAGATTATCTAAAGCTAACTGAACAAGATATTACCGATTTGCGTAAAATTTACTTAGAATAAAGATATTTTAAAACTAACTTAACAAAGTTTGTCACTTTCAATACACTTCGTTAACAAAAAATTCACATTTATGCTTTAATATGATTTACATGGATGAGGAAAGAAATTTCCTCATTCGTTAAACTTTTATTCTGATTACTCCTCCAAAAAGTACAGAATTTAGTTTTCAACAACCTACTCCCCAAAAAGACGCCTTAATCAGCGTCTTTTTACTTACCTTCAAATTTTTTATTTTCCGAATGGAATTAAATCAGACTATAATGGTAATGATATTAATAAAGGGAGGTTTTCTTTCTTATGAAACCGGAACGTATTTTAAATGTACCTGGTGCAGTAAACTTTCGTGAGCTGGGTGGTTATCAAACTAAATTTAATCAGACTATTAAATGGCAAAAATTGCTCCGTTCAGGTGAGCTGAGTCATTTAACTCCTCGCACTCAGGCCCTATTGGCTGATTATGGACTCAAATATGATATCGACCTTCGCTCGCCAGCTGAAGCGTCCTGGAGTTCCGATAAAATCCCAGCCCAAACTATCTATCGTTTTTATCCAGTTTATCCTATCCAAGATAACGAAAAATCTGATTTACCCCAAAATAAACATTTAAAATATCAAGCTTATGAACAGTCCTTATATGATCCATACCTAACAATGGCTTTTAGTGAACACTCGCGGATTGCTTTTCATCAGATGTTTGTCGATTTATTAGCTAATACCAACGAAAAAGAATCATTACTTTTCCACTGTGCAGCTGGTAAAGATCGAACAGGCATGGCCGGTATGCTGATTCTTTCAGCCCTTCAGGTCCCCTACCAAACTATTCGTGAAGACTACCTTCTAACTAATTTGGTATACAGCAATCAAGATCCCGATGAGCTTCGCCGCCAAATTACTGGTAAACATGTGGATAAACTTATCCAAAAAATGAATAGTGTATTCTCAGTGACTGCTTCCAGTCTCGATCATACCCATGATTTAATTCTTGATCGTTTTGGTTCATTTGATCATTATTTCAAGGAAGCACTCGAATTTTCAGATCAAGATTTAGCTGACTTACGTCAAATTTACTTAGAATAGCATAATTCCACAGTTTTTGCGTAAACGTTTTCACAATGTTAAAATAGGTTAATTACATTCGAAAGGAATGATATTATGACAACTCCAGCAGAAAAAATGTGGCATGATTTTACTACAAAAAATAAAATTGAAGGTAAAACTTACCAGACGCGGTGGTTTGGTCCTCAAGATCAACCAGACGAAATTAACCGTCTTAACGCTTTGATTTTAAGTGGTAAGAAACGTTCTACCTCGAAACCACTTGCCTATTATTCAGCAGAACAAGAGGCCGTTCCTCAGGTTGGTGATTATTTCATCCTTTTAAATGGTGACATGAAACCAATCGCAATCATCCAGACGGTCGTCTCGGAATTAGTACCTTTCCTTCGAATCTCAGGTGAGCATGCCTATAATGAGGGTGAAGGCGACTTATCGATTGAAGATTGGCGGGCACGTTCGTTAGCTAAATTTACTAAACTCATGCAAAAATATGATACTCAATTTACAGAGGATAAGCCGGTAGTTTCCGAGGTTTTTGAAGTGGTTTATTCAGAAAAATAAAAAAGTTATCCTCAGCGGTTAATTCCACTGTTGGATAACTTTTATTTTTTGATTTTAATTTTATACTTACCAGCTACTTTTCTAAGACTGCCAGAGGTTTCCACAATCTTTCCTTCACGTAGCTCTTGCCAGGTAGCGTTCAAAACTCCACCAAACATAACTACCATTGCCGAGAAATTTAGCCAGAACATAATCGCAATAAAGGTTCCCAAAGTCTTATAACTGGTTACTGAACGGGCAAAAATTCGTAAGTAGAATGAGAAAAATTGCGAGATAATCATTGTTCCAATGGTTGCGGCAATTGATCCTGGAATAACGTACTTAAATTTGATTTTAGCATTAGGCACCAAGTAGTATAACAACGCTAATCCAACGAATAAGCCCACGATAGTTACAGGCCATTTCAACTGTCCGATCAAATCAAACAGATGCGTTGGTAAATTCAGAATTGGAGTTAAATAACTAATCAACGTTTGTCCAAAACTAAAGAGGAATACCAAAATCCCCATAATAGCAATGATTATTACGGTCAAAACAAACGCGACAATCCGATTAACAATGGGATTTTGATGTTTAGCTACATCATAAGCCCGATTAATTGTCCGTTGAAAAGCAGCCACAGCTTGGCTAGCTGAATAGATTGTCAACAACAAACTGAACGATAGTAACTCGCCATTTCCACTCCCCAGAAAATCTTTAACAATGGGCTCGGTAATGTTGTAAATGGTCACCGGTACCACTGTTTCAATGTATTCTAGCACCGTGTTCACTTTGATATCAAACAATGGTAATAACGATCCCATCAACATTACCATTGGAAAAAATGAAAGTAGTAAATAATACGCTAAAACAATCGAATTATTTACAACTTCCGAATCGTTGAACCGCTTCAGTAAAGCACTTAAAAACGTTTTTGTTTTTCTAAAAACTACTTTAAAATCCATTTGAATTCCCCAATTATTTTACAATATGTTTGCTTAAGTTTAAGTTTCTGCCTGCCAACATCGTGATAATCCAACCTAAAATTGTAATCACAAAGAAAAGTGAAAAAGTAGCTCGGTATCCCACGAGGGTTGATAATTTACCTGGTAATCCGTTACTAGTGTGACTGTTGGTTACATTCTGCAAAACAACTGACAAAATTGCCAATATCATGCCTGAGGACATCAATTTGAACTGAGCCATAAAAATATCGGCCATGTTATTTAAACGTGCCGATTTTTGATTTTGGCTGAGTTCTTGACCCACCTGCATTAACAATCCATGCCCAGCTTCAATTATTATAGTTAAAACAATAAATAAAATTAGGTTTAAGTAAGTTGAGAATAAGGATAGACATCCCCATCCCACCATCATTAAGCTCATTGCCATTCTGACGTTATTGACCGATTCGAATTTGTTAAACCATCGTTTGGTAGCATGATGCATTAAAATCATCACGACGATCGATGGCATCAAGGCTAATCCAATAATAATGACTGAATAATGTAATCCTTGACGCAAATATAAAATCCCGATAATCATTAACACTACTAAGGAAGCATCTCCAATTCCTTGGAGTAATACAGCCCGCAAGTATCGAACATTGAATAATCCTTTAAAATCAATCAACGGATTGGGTACAGATAATTCACGCCACAGATAAGTTGCGATTAGACCAATACCTATCACCAATAAGCCCCAGCTAAACCAGCTACTCGTGATTTGATCTCCCAAAGTAACTATCCAACCAATTAGGACCATAAAACCACTCGAAAGAACTACGTTTACCCGTTCAATATTATATGTACTGATTTCTAAATCGATTTTAATACTTGACGCATTGTGGTAAATGATCAGACTTAAAACAATTAAGAAAATATTGATTAATTGCCAGTTTCCCAATAAAAAGGATATTCCGGTTAGAAATAAGGCTAAAACTAGCGCTACTCCTAACATAACATCTCCCATTTTGGTTAAACCCACATTTTTTTCTGGTAAAATTGTCGCAATTAAACTCGGAAGCATTGGTAATAGAATTCCACACCCCGTGGTTTGAATAATCCGGCCCAGTAATAAAATAGGCATATTAAAAGCTATCCCTACTAATAAAGAGCCAATTATAAAAATAGCTAAGGATAACTTTAACAACTGAACGACTGACTTTTTTTGCAACCAAACTGGGCCCAATGGATACATTAAAGCTAACCAAGCCAAAGGTAAAATATTAGTCAGTTGTACGACAACTTCATTATTTCCAAATGCTTCCACAATTTTAGTGACTGCCAATGCGGTTGAAAACTCTCCAATCAGCATCACAATCATTCCTAGAATCAGAATGAAGGCCTCACGATATTCACCTTGCACCAATTGATCAAACTGGTGGCGAATCTTATTCATGTATACGCCCTCCTCAAATAAGCTTAATTATAATTTTATTAATTAAAAAAGGTAAAGTAAAGGCGCAACGAAAACTTTTTTCAAATTCGATTGTGGCACATTGAAACCAAACTTAAAAAGTGTTTCAATTAGTTAATAACACATAGGAGAAATAGGATGATGAAAAAGACTATTGATGAAGCAATTGACCATTTACGTGATAATCATATACGGATTACTCCTCAACGTCGGTTAGTACTGGAATATTTGATTGAAAAAAGAAATCATCCAACTGTGGAAACTATTTTTAAAGCGGTCAACGCCAAAGAACCTAGCTTAAGTTTAGCCACTGTATATAATTCACTTAAACTTCTGGTAGATCAAGGTCTAGTCATTGAATTAACTAGTAGTGAAGATGGAATTCATTACGACTACTATGGCCATCCTCATTTCCACGTAATTTGCGTTAACTGTGGAAAAATCATTGATGTTGATTATCCTGAATACGCATCTGATTTAGCTAAAATCGACCGCATTGCTGCTAAAAAAACTGGATACGACATTATTGCCAATCATATTGAAGTCGAAGGGTATTGCCCTGAATGTGCACAAAAAAAATAGGAGTCGGAAAAATTCCGATTCCTATTTTTATTTTCTAAACTTGAGCTGCGGTAATAATTGCTACTTTATAGACATCTTCTTCACTAGCTCCACGAGATAAATCGGAAACCGGTGCATTAAGTCCTTGCAAGATTGGGCCAATTGCTTCAAAACCGCCTAGACGTTGAGCAATCTTATAACCAATGTTTCCAGACTGAAGTTCAGGGAAGATAAAAACGTTCGCATGTCCTGCAATTTCCGAATCTGGAGCCTTACTTGCTCCAACAGCTGGAACAAAGGCTGCATCAAACTGAAGTTCACCATCATATGGGGTCTTTGGATCACGTTCTTGGGCAACCTTAGTAGCTTCGCGAACTTTATCTACCATTGGTCCAGCCGCTGAGCCTTTAGTTGAAAAGCTTAACATTGCAACCTTAGGGTCGATGTCAAATAGGCGAGCAGTTTCTGCACTTTGAATCGCAATTTCAGCCAATGTTTCTGCATCGGGATCAATATTAATAGCTGCATCCCCAAAGACATAGCGTTCATTTTCGCGTTGCATGATAAATGCTCCACTAATTCGACGCATTCCTGGTTTAGTCTTGATAATTTGAAGAGCGGGGCGAACTGTATCACCAGTAGCATGAACTGCTCCAGATACCATGGCATCCGCCTTGCCTAAGTAAACTAGCATAGTTCCGAAGTAATTTACATCTTTGAGCATTTCGATAACCTGTTCTTCGGTATTTTTACCCTTACGACGTTCAACTAACTTATCAATCATTTCCTTTTGATCGGCTTCCGGATATTGGCTCGGATCAATAATTTGCACATTTTCAAGGTTTAATCCATGCTTTTCAGCAGTAGCTTTAATATCAGCTTCCACTCCGAGTAAGATTGATTGAACTAAGCCATCATCAGCTAATCGAATAGCGGCAGCTAAAACTCGAACATCTTCACCTTCGGGAAATACAACTGTTCTATTTTGGCCCTTAATTTTTGACTTCAAACCTTCAAATAAATCCATGAGTTAGTCCCCCATTTTCTTAAACTTTTCAACATCGCGAGCAATCGCTAATTCTTCATCAGTTGGAATTACCATGACTTGGACAGCCGAGTCTTCCGCACTAATGAAACGTTCTCCACGTTTTTCATTAAGCGCTTGGTCAAGTTTAACATTGAAAATTCCTAATTTAGAAGTAATTTTTTCACGCATTGGAACACTATTTTCACCAATTCCTGCTGTAAATACAATTCCATCTAAACCACCCATTTCAGTTGCATAGGAACCAATGTATTTCACAATATTATTAACAAAAATATCGATGGCCATTTGTGCACGATGTTCACCTTTTTCAGCGGCATCAATTATATCACGCAAATCAGGTGACATTCCTGATAGTCCTAGCAAACCAGACTTCTTATTCAAAATAGTTAAGATGTCTTCCGGATTAGTAATATTAAGTTTTTGCATTAAGTAAACTACTAAAGAGGCATCAATATCACCAGAACGGGTTGCCATAGTAATCCCTGCTAGAGGTGTAAAGCCCATTGATGTATCAAATGATTTTCCATCCTTGATAGCTGTAATTGAACTACCAGCCCCTAAATGTAAGGTGATAATTTTTAGTTCTTCTAATGGCTTGCCCATCATCTTAGCCGCACGATCTGCTACATATTGATGACTAGTACCATGAGCACCGTATTTACGAGCCCCATATTTTTCATAGTATTCATAAGGAATACTGTAAAGATAATTTTTTTCAGGTAGCGTTTCATGGAAAGATGTATCAAAAACTGCCACACTAGTGATATCTGGTAAAACCTTCTTGAAAGCACGAATTCCTGTTGCGTTGGCTGGATTATGCAAAGGCGCATATTCTTTTAAGTCTTCAATTTGCTTTAAGACTTTGTCATCAATTAAAGCAGAATCTTGGAAAATTTCTCCACCCGCAACTACTCGGTGTCCTACACCGGTAATTTCACTGTAATCCTTAATAATGTCTAATTTTAATAGCTCTTTTAAGAGTAAATTAACTGCTTCTTCATGATTTTTAATTGGTTGGTCAATTTCAACTTTTTTACCATCAGTGGTCTTAATCGTGAAGTTTGATCCTGGAATACCGATCCGATCGACAGTTCCTGATGAAATAACCCTTTCTTCCGGCATTTCAAATAATTTAAACTTAAGGGTTGAGCTTCCCGCATTGATTGCAATTGTCTTTTCCAACTTAAATAGCTCCTTCTCTCATAATAATAGCTTATTGTAACGTATTATCCGTTTGTAAGCTTGTAAAATTCATCGTTAGAATTTTTAAATATTATTATTTATTGATATTTCAATGTATTTTGGTTTTAAAATGTCGTAAAAACTTTTTTTAAGCGTGACGTTTTAGCTTCAATTATCCCACCAACATACTATTTCATAATATCTCTTTGCGTAAACGTTTTCAACTATCGACAAATTTTACATTTTGACTGCAATAAAAAAAGCCTAACACAAAGACTTTATGTTAGGCTGAATATTTTAAATTATTTGTTTGAAAGCTTGCTAGCAGCTGCTTCATCAATAATAACAGTAACGTTATCATGGTTTTGAAGAACACTAGCTGGTAAGTCAGTTGTGACAGGACCTTCGATCATACCTTTGATTGCATCAGCTTTGTCTTCGCCGTAAGCTTCGATCAAAATATGCTTACTCTTCATAATTGAAGCAAGTCCCATTGAAATAGCATAACGTGGAACGTCTTCTTCATGTTCGAAGAAACGAGCGTTAGCATCAATTGTTGATTGAGTTAGTGACACTTTGTGAGTTGTACTGTCTGCAGGTGTACCTGGTTCGTTAAAACCAATGTGACCATTACGTCCGATACCAAGGATTTGTAAATCAATTGGGTTATCTTCGATAATTTGGTCATAGTGCTTGGCTTCGGCTTCAAGATCTGCTGCACGACCATTTGGTAAGTATGAGTGCTTGAATGGTTTAGCATTGAAGAGGTTTTCGTGCATAAAGTAATCATAACTTTGGTCACTATCTTCTGGCAAACCAACATATTCATCTAAATTGATTGAGATTGAGTCCGTAAAATCTAGATCACTCTTAATAATTTCTTGATAAGTGGTAATCGGTGTACTACCAGTAGCTAACCCAAATGTTGTTGCTCCATTTTTCTTTGCATCAGCAAATAGTTTGTATCCTTCTTTTCCGCCTTCTACGTTATCTTTAACAATAATAACCTTCATGATCAAATCTCCTTTTTCGTTTTTGGTATAGTCCAATTATAAAATGGTCTAAACCAAAATGCAAGGATTTATCCTAAAAAATTAAAAATAACTTTCTCTTTACTTATTTAGAATTTAAGATATACTGATTTTGTAACAGGGGTGCTGGGCTTTACCTGGCTGAGATTAAAACTAAATGGTTTTTGACCCTCGAACCTGATATGGATAATGCCAGCGCAGGAAGACTCAATTGTAATATTAGAATGATTATTTTCTAACACAAGATGCATTGAAGCTGGCTTTTTAAGCCGGCTTTTTTTGTACCTAAATTTTAAAAATGGAGGAATTTATTTATGAACACAAGTGTCGCAATTCAAGTCCTTCCTATAATGGAAGACGAAAAGAAGCTAGTCGCCGCCGTCGACCAAGCTATCAAATATATAAAATCTACCGGTGTTAATTATCAAGTAGGTGCTTTTGAAACCACCCTTGAGGGCGACTATGATCAATTGATGGAAATCGTTAAGAATATTACTAAAATAACTGCTGACGCTGGCGCTCCGCAAGTAATGTCTTATGTAAAGATTAATTACAAACCAGAAGGACAGGTTCTTGGCATTCATGAAAAAACTGACAAATACCAGCATTAATTTTCTACCTATCGTAGCTGTTTTATTAATCTTAGCCATTTGGCAAGCAATTAGTTTCTTCCAGATTATCCCTGAATTCCTATTACCATCCCCACTTTCGGTTTTAGAAGTTTTTAAAAGTGACTATTCCGCCTTATTTTCAAACTCATTAGTTACTCTGATCGAAGCATTTTGGGGACTATGCTTTGGAGTGCTTTTAGGGGTTGGATTAGCCTTAATCATGGATTTATTCCATCCCATTTATAAAGCGCTTTACCCGTTGCTAGTGATTACTCAAACCATCCCCACCGTCGCGATTGCACCTTTATTAATCCTTTGGTTCGGTTATGGCATTTTGCCAAAAGTAGTTTTAGTAGTTGCTACTACTTTCTTCCCAATTGCAGTCGGCATGCTAGATGCTTTTCGTTCAACTGATAAAGATCTCATTACCTTGATGCGTACTTTAGGGGCTAATACACCTAAAATTTATTTTTACATCAAGTTTCCCGATGCAATTGATTCATTTTTTGCTAGCTTAAAAATTTCCGTTTCATATTCATTAGTAGGCGCCGTAGTTTCAGAATGGGTCGGCGGTTTCAATGGTTTAGGGGTTTACATGACCCGTGTCATGAAGGCCTATGCTTACGACAAAATGTTTGCGGTAATCTTTTTAATTTCAATTTTAAGTTTGGCCTTAATTTTACTTGTTAACTGGATTCAGTATCTTATTACCCCATGGAGGAGAACTAATCATGCTCAAGCATAAAAAAATTTTTAGTCTAATCGTCCTTTTACCTATTTTTACGCTATTACTCACTGCCTGTGGAAAATCAAATTCAGCGGCTAAAACTCAAACCATTACGGTTGCCTTAGATTGGACGCCCAATACTAACCATACAGGCCTCTATGTTGCCCAAGAAAAAGGCTACTTCAAAAAACATCATCTAAAAGTAAAGTTTGTTCAGCCTTCTAAAGATAGTGCCGAACAAATCGTAGCTAGTGGCAAAGCTCAAATTGGGATTTCTGGTCAAGATTCTTTAGCTAGTGCAATTGGCAAAAAGAATCCCCTTCCCCTCACTGCCATGGGAGCAATTCTTCAACATAATACTTCAGGAATTATGTCGCGTAAGGCTGATGGAATCACTAGCCCTAAAAAAATGCAAGGCTATCGCTATGCAACCTGGAATACTCCTACAGAACTAGCAACCATCAAACAAGTGGTTAAAGATGATGGTGGTGATTTTTCTAAGGTAAAAACGGTCCCTAACAATATTACTGATGAAGTCGCTGGTCTCAAATCCAAGGCTGCTGATGCAATCTGGATTTTCTACGGCTGGGCAGGTATTAACGCCGAAATTAAAAACTATCCAGTTAATTACTTTAGTTTTAGATCTATTAATCCTGTGTTTGATTACTACACCCCGCTCATTATTGGGAACAATAGTTTCTTGAAGCAAAATCCAAAGGCTGCTAAAGCATTCATGGCTGCAGCCACCGAAGGTTATCAATATGCCGCTAAAAATCCTAAAGCTTCTGCTGATTTATTAATGAAGGCCGTTCCAGAACTTAAGAGTAATCAGAAGTTAATTTACAAGAGTCAAAATTACTTATCTAAATACTACTTAACTAAAGACGGCCAATTTGGAAAAATTGACGCTATGCGCTGGAATAACTTTTACAAGTGGCTTAATGATCATAAACTTGTTGAACAAAAACTCGCTAAAAATCAAGGCTTCACTAATCAATACTTACCAAAACAGTAACTTATCGAGGAATAATTACAATGACAGAATTACTTGTACAACATATTAACCAAAGTTTCGGTGACAAGGAAATTCTCCATGATGTTTCTTTATCAGTAAAACCAAACGAAATTGTATCAATTCTCGGGGTCAGTGGGATTGGTAAAACCACCCTATTTAACATCATAGCTGGTATTAATCAACCCAAGTCTGGCAATATCGTCTTTAACGATGAAGATATTACTGGACAAGCTGGACACCTAGGCTACATGCTGCAAAAAGACTTGCTCCTCCCCTTTCGAACGATTATGAATAATGTAATCTTGCCTGATTTAGTCAAAGGGGTTAAAAAAAGCGCAGCCATTGCCCGTGCCGAACCACTTTTTGAATTCTTTGGCTTAACGGGTTATGAAAATAAATACCCCCATGAACTTTCTGGTGGAATGAAACAACGTGCAGCCTTGCTAAGAACTTTCCTTTCAACTAAGGACTTAACCCTTTTAGACGAACCTTTTAGTGCGCTAGATGAATTAACCAAACGTGGAATTTATCAGTGGTACACCGATATTAGTCGTCAAATGCAGAATTCAACCTTACTAATTACCCATAGCGTTGATGAAGCCATTACTTTATCTGATCGTATTTATATCCTGAGTGGTAAACCAGCTACCATCAGCCATGAAATTAAAATTACGTCTGCCAAACGTAAACAGGCCGATTTTGAATTAACTGCCGATTTCATTCACTATAAAAAAGAAATTTTGGATATATTAAATCCTTAAATTAGAGTCCATTTCGGTTGTTGATAGCGTTAACATCCGCTATAGTTAAGGTAGCACAACAAGGAGGTGGACTTAATGAGTGAAACCATTTTATTTAATCCCGGAGATTCAATTGGTAACTTCCATGATTATAATGAAGCTGTTCGTAAGGGACATCTATACAAACAAAAGCAACGTCAAGACGATGATCTAGTAATTGTTAATAATCCTAGTAAAAATGAGGAGTACGCTATTTTCTACGTTAAGGATCGTCATCCCGAAAAAACTGAAAACAGCATCGAATACGATATTAGCAAAAAGATTTAAAATTTCAGAAAACAATTAAAAAGATGGAATCATACCTCGTTTAAAATCGGGCATGATTCCATCTTTTTTTACCAAACTACACTTAAATGTTCACAGTTATGTTCTCCAGTTTCAATTTCATCTAACATAGCAATCGCATAATCCGCATAACTAATTTCACTTTTACCGTTAGCATCACTCATTAGCATTTCATTTCCTAAAACGTAATGTCCCTTCTTGGGACCATCAGCTTTAAAATCAGCCGCCGGACTAATATAAGTCCAATTCAATCCATTCTGATTCTCTAAAACTTCTAGTCCTCTTCCCATCATGATTGAAGTGGGCTTAAACACTTCTGGAAATGTCGGAGTTTCATAAAGATGGGTAATATGATCATCGACGTATAGGCTTCCTGCCCCACCCACTACAAATAATTTAACTGACGTTCCTGTCAAAATTTTTACTAAGTGCTCAATTGATGTCAAAAATTGTTCTTCTTTTCCTTCGGCCGCTCTAAATGCATCAACTACTACATCGAAATTTTCTAAATCAGTTGTAGTCAAATCAAATAGATCTTTTTGTAAAATTGAAACATCCATTTTAACTCGGTCTGGATGACGGACAATGGCGGTCACTTCGTGCCCACGCTGAACTGCTTCTTTAGTAATCAATGCGCCGGCTTTGCCACTTGCCGCAATAATCCCAATCTTCATGAAACATCACCTCACCTAATTATTTATACCCCCAGAATAAACGAGTTATTAATCGTAAGCAAATAAAAAGCCGTAACCCCAAATTGAGTTACGACTTTATGATTAATTTTTTCTTGGATAAGTTAAACGAATTAAACTACTATTCATTGCTGGAATTAAGAAGACTAGTATAACCAGACCACTAATTACCCCAACAGCAACTTGTGTCAAGGTCAGAACTCCTGCTGGAATTAAGGCAGCAAATGTTCCCCCTAGGATAATTGCAGCTGAAATTACCACGGTTCCAATAATTCCTGCTGATTTAACAATTCGATCTCCAGCATCCTCGTTACCAAATTCACGGTACTTCATCATTAAGAAGATACTGTAATCTACTCCAAGGGCAACCAACATTACAAAGGTGAAGAAAGGTACATTCCATCCTAATAGATTTTCCCCAAGGAATGTACTACTAATAAAGCGTGTAATTCCTAGTCCACCTACGTATGCTAGTAGCAATGAAGCAATGATATAGAACGGTTGTAAGATAGAGCGCGTTACTAACATCAATGCAAGCGTAATGCCAACTAACATAATTACTGCACTACGTAAGAAATCTTGATTAGCAATACTTGATGTATCAGAAGTTTCAGAAGTCTGACCGCCAATCGAAACGGAAGCTTTCTTCAATGAAGTTCCCTTGATATTGTTGTTAATCATCGTTTGCAGACTTTCAACTTTTTTAATCGACTTAGCAGTTAATGGATCTGAATCTAAGACCACCGTGATCTTAGCGGCCTTTTTATTTGAAGATAAGTAGACATCTTCTGAATCTTTAAATGTATCACTTTCTAACACTGCTTTAGGCACAAATAATGTGTTAGATGCAGATGAATCTTGAAGTTCTTTCAAGTAATCATTGGATTCAGATAGCCCGTCATTTAGTTTACCAACGCTGCCACCAGCGGTTGCCATTTTTTGTTGTTGTCCCTTAAGTTCATTTCCAAGAGTTTGAGCATCATTACCGATTGCTTGGGTATAAGTGGCAATTGCTTGAAGGCGAGTTTGCATTGAACTTACTGAAGCCATTTCTTGGCTAGCTGCTCCAGAAAGAATCGTCATTTGTGTTTGTGATAATGGTTGACCAGCCGCTGCCATCTTTTGTTGTAAGGCCGTCATCAATTGTTGACCACTTACAGAGCTACCACTAGTTGATTGGATACTCTTCAACTCTTGCCCAATTAAGGTCGCTTTAGCACCGATATCTTCAAGTTGACTAGCATCAAAATCTCCACCAGTTAAACCTTTTTGAAGTTCTTTTAAGCCCGCTTGAGCCTTGCTTGTTTGGGAAGTCAACGTCTTCAATTGATCATTAACATAAAGCTGATCTAACTTATCGCCACCTGGTTGAGTAACTGATGCAACCGTCTTGATTCCATCAATACCTTTAATTTGGTTGGTTAAGTTATCAATAACCCTTAAATCACTTTCATTATCAAGCTTGTGATTGCTCTTGATATAGATGGTAGTAGGTTCCGCCGTTCCTTTGCTAAAGTGCTTTTGCACCGTCTTAAATCCTTGCTTAGCAGAATAATTAGCTGGTAGTTCAACGACTGTATCATAATTAAGTTTATTGTTATAAGTTAACAGCATTGGAATTGCTAAAATTACGATGATGCCTAAAGCAATCAATGGATTTTTAGCTGAGTGTCCTGAAAGCCAATCCCACAACTTACTGTGGTTTGATTCTTTTGAATTATGACTAGGCCAGAATACCTTATTCCCGAGTAGTGACATAAAGAAGGGGTTAACGGTCAATAATGCTAGTAGTAAAATAGCAACCCCAATTCCAACCCCCGTTGCCGAACGGTAAATGGAGAACTTAGCCAATGCTAAAGTCAAGAATCCTAATAGAACGGTACTTCCTGAATAAAGAATCGTTTTTCCTGCCACCTTAAGTGAATGCTTCGTGGCAGTTTCTTTATCCATCCCCTCAATCAAATCATTCTTGAATTGGTTATAGAGTAAGATATTGTAATCTGTCCCGATTCCAAACATAACAACGACCATGAAAACTTGGGTAAAGTTTGAAATCGTAAATCCTGTATATTTAGCTAAATTCATCACTGCTGATAAAGCAACGATGAAAGATAGTCCAACAGTTCCTAAAGAAATTAAAGGAACAATTGGGGAACGGAAGACTAGAATTAGCACAATCAAAATGAAGACGATGGCAATAACTTCAGTCTTTTTAAGACCCTCTTCAATGGCTACCGAGAAATCATCATTTAAGATATCACTACCAGTTACGTAAGTTTTCACTCCGCTCGTCTTAACTTCTTTAACCAGCTTTTGATTCATCTTACGCACTGAATCCCGCTTACCTACATCTAGTTGCACTATCTGGGTTGATTTATCTTTTGAAATTAATTGCTTCTTAGTTGCCTCACTATCGTTAGGAGCAGTAACTCCTTTAATATCATACTTAGATTTATTATCTTTGATTTTATCAATAGTGTCATTGATACGATCTTTTTGCTTATGGGTTAAGGCTTGGTCACCATTATTAAAGACCAAAACGACCTGGCGCGTATTGCTAATTTTGTGGCCCCAATCTTTTTGGATGGTTTTAGCAACTTGGCTTTTAGCCGTATCCGGAATTTTGGTTTGACCTTTTTCAGCTACTAAGCTAGAAATATTAGGTAACATTACGATTCCTAAAATCAAAACGATAATCCAAGTCACAAACTTGGCAATGTTTTGTTTGATATACTTACTCATACTCTTCTCTCCTATCTATAATTAATCAATTCACTCTTCTCTTAATGCTTATTTCCCTAGTAACTCATCAACATATTCCATCGCTTCTCTCTTAGACAATGGATGATTCTCGATGAAAATCCACTTAAGTACCAACAAAATCGTATTACTATAATGCTCTGCTACTAATTCTAGTGGTACTTTCGAAGTTTGATTTTTTAGATGTTGCTTTAAAATCGTAATAGCCTCGTTTTTAAAGTACTCATAAATGCTGCTCACGATCGAACTATTATTAGCATTATGCTTTGCTAATTGAGTTAATAGTTCCCGATGCTGATCCATGGCCTCAAAGATTTGACCCAATACATATTCTTGAAGATCTTCGTCAGCAACGTCATGATACTGCTCAATATTGCTTTCTTCTTTGAATAATAACCAACAATAATTCAATAAATCTTTTTTATCTTCAAAATAGTTATAGAAAGTTGCCCGCGGGAAATTACTAATCTTACAAATTTCATTAATGCTAATATCGTCATACGATTTTTCCGCTAGTAGCTTATACATCGCATCCGAAAATGCTCTTAAAGTTCTTTGCGCTCCTTTGGTTGATTTTTTCGTCAAATCATATTTCATTTATTCCCTCCAAAAATGTTTTTCTCGATAAACTATTCTATCTCCACATATTTATTTTTGCAACAGTTTAAATTTAGACATGTGTAAAAATACGTTTTCATACAAAAAAGTTACGATAAAATTAATTATCGTAACTCTGCCTTGGTATCATTCATGTAATTCTAAAGGTAACCCATCTGGATCGAAGAAAAACGTCATCTTTTGCTGATTCAATTCATCCCGCCGAATATCTTCAACTTTAATCCCGACGGAACGTAAATAGTCTACATCTTTTTCGATGTTATCCGTAGCAAACGAAATGTGGCGTAGCCCCGCTGCTTCAGGATATGAAACCCGCTGAGGAGCGTCTGGTTTGATAAAAATTTCAAACATCAAATCTCCATATTTTAAATCTAGTTTTACGTCGTTTCGATCTACGCGTTCCGTTTCTGCAACTACTTCCATCCCTAATTTATGAACATAAAATTCTTTAGCTAAAACGTAGTCCGTACAAATAATTGCGATATGATTAACAGCCCTAACTTCCATCTGGTTCCTCCTCAAAACTTGTTTCCTTCATTTTAGCCTGAAGGGCTAGCTAGAACAACTGATTTAATTTACCGAACCAAATCCTGAGCACAATATTTAACTTCTGTTTTAAATTAAGGTAATATCAAATCGTAGGAGCTCAGTGTTTGTTTTACGCATAGGAGGAATTTTATTATGAAAATTAATATTACAGAGAATGCAAAAGATTATTTATTAAAGAAAGATATCGACGGTAAGCATATCTTCTTAGCACTTGATGATGGTTCTAGTAAATTTTCAAAATTAGGTGGATCATGTGCTATTGGTAATAAATTCCAACTAGTTATCTCATCTGTTCCTGATCAAGCTTACACGGATACAATTGAAAACGATGCGGATCTTAATCTTACTACTGGTAAAGAAGAGGCTAATTATTTAGGTAATGGGCTAAAATTAGATTATAAAATGGGACTGCTTAAACTCAGTGATGATAGTAGCATCTTAGATGGTGCCGTTACTGTTCAAAATTACGAACCAACAGATGCCCAAACTAAGGACGAACTCGCTAAAGATATGAAAGATATCGGTAATAAAATTTGCTAATAAAAATAAAGAACCTTAACTTCTTTTTCTGAAGTTAAGGTTCTTTTTTATGCTGCTCTAAACATCATATTGAGTTTCTTTAATTCCATCATTCATTAAATCATATGGATTACTCATTTCCTCTGCGTTCCATTCTGAAACACCCACAACCATTGAAATAGCGAGATTCACTAACTCTGGGCTTTCCTTAATCCGTTTTTCAAACGCATCTTTAGCCCGTTGTCCAGCGATTTTTCCTCCTGTAGCATTAGTGTACAAAAGAATCGCCCACGTTGGATCTTCATTTTCCAAAATATAGGTAATATCATTATCACGCGTCGAACTTTTGATTACCTCTGAAGCAATTTGTAATAAAAGCTGAAGTTGGCGATCACTCATCATTCTCCGTAAATCATTAAAATATCTTATTTTAATAATTAGCGTGGATACGGGAATCTCAAAGCGTCGACTAGTTTCAATAAATACTCCGGCATCTTCCACATATGCAACCATCGTCCGCAAATTAGTTTGTTGATCAAAGGCGCCCCGCTCTACCAAAGCCGCATGTAAATCACTATTCGCCTTTTGCAATGCAATCTGACTTCGCGTTGAAAGGTACATGGTCAGTGAAATTAATAACGGCATGATTAGCCAGAAAAGCAGCGACCACTGGATTTCGTGATTCAAACCAAAATATTCATACAACATAACTACGGTTTGAAAAGCAATAAACACCATATTTGCTAACAAGCTGGGAATAATTCCCATAAAGTAAGTTACAATTAAAATTCCCATGGTGATGATTAAATAAATTATATTCACAACGATGTTTTGAGAAAGCATCATCAAAACGGCCGTAATACTAAGCATTAATAGAAGTAGGAGTAGCCCAATATCTTCATACAAATGCTCTTTGCTATTTTTGTTTTGCATTCTTACGACCTCCATTCATCATGGCTTGCTTTCTGAAAACTAAGTAAACTCCAAAACCGATGACAATCAAAGCTAAAAAGACAATTCCCAAATAAATAATTAATTGACTATTTTTACTAATGGTCCGCTTGTGTTCTAAGTTTCGATCAATGTATTTGTTTTTCTTGAAGCGGTAACTATAGTGGGTGTTATTTTGATCTACCACAATTGCATCGCCTGTAAATTGATCGATATTCTTCTTAAAATTAAGCTGTGTCGAAGCTAGATAACTGGCTTCCGGAGTAGCTCCCGTTAGGACTAAAATGCCTTTTTTACTATTTTCAGGGGAACGAATTAGTTGCGCTGTTCCAATCGTCTTACCGTAATCTTCCTCAATACTGAGCTTTTCATTAGAAACAAACCCTCGATAGTCATCAGAATATTTGAAATACAAATCTTTATTCAAGGATTTAATCATTGCATTATTAGAAGGAGTCCCAAGTACAATTAAATTATCATTAATCATTGTATCTTGATTAGGCTGTTCAGTATAAAATTTAATTTTTCCAGTATTACTCTTAGCGTAAGCGCCCATCAAGTTAAAAATATTTGTTAAACTCTTGAAGTCTATCGCAGTTAATTTTTTAGGTATAACCACTGCTAAGTTGTTATATGTTTGGTTCTTCATAAAGATTGTGGGATAGTTGGTAAAGAGTAAATCGTTACTCTTTTCTGATTTAACCTTCATTTCAGAATTCGTATCTACTTCTGCCCAAGGGGTTTCAGAATTATCTGAAGTTTCTTGATCCTTCATTTCCAAATCAAAAGCTACTCGGACTTCAAAGCTGTTTCCTAAGGAAGTCCCTTTAGGAACCTCCAAAGTAACTTCATCTCCATTAGCTTTAGCAGCGGTTAATTTTTTACTTCCTAAGGTTGTATCATTAACGTACACCGTCACTAAGGAACGTTTGAAGTTAAGGTTTTTGCTATATCGAAAATGTAATCTCACCTTAGAACCATCTGCATTTGTCCGATCATTAGGTAAAGTTACAAAATAACTAGTCTCTCGATGTCCCGCTCCCTTAATCTTATCAATGGCGTTGGTTAATTGATATTTACCTTCATCTTGGATTTCGGATGTAAAAGTGTTCGTTAGGGAAGATACTATTTCCTTACTTTTATCTGTCTGATGCATTAATTCCGAATTAGCAAAAAACTGAGCAGCTTTTTTTAATAAGCCATCTGTTTTGGCCGTTACAATTAAATAATCACCTTTTTTAGTATAGTGAGTTTTAATTACCGCTCTTTTCTCAACATCTTTTTCGCTAATTTCCTGCTTCAAAGCTTTAGGAAGATTATCATATTTAGCGACATACAAAATATAATCACCTTTAGTAGCATCCATATTTGTATTTTGAACAACATTGATTTGATCATTATCAGTAGTAATCACACGTGATTCACCTGCTAAGGCCGTCATACTAGCTGTTAATCCCCCCTTCGTCGGTTGATCAGGCGTTACAATTTTAGAATGTTGGTTGGTTACTGTATCCTCACCAGAAAAATGATCATAAAAAGAATGGAGCGTGTTTTCTGGATCTTTTAGTTCATATTTGAAATTCACATTAGACCCTGACTTAACCGTTAGCCAATTAGCTGGAGTTTGTGCTAAATCATAATTCTTAGCATCTTTTTTATTTAAAATTTGTCCTTTAATTTCAAGTTTATTAGTACCTTGCAGGAGTTCTAGCGGAATCTCAACAGCTTTACTCTGGAAACCACTCTTATGCTCTGGACGGAATGAATAGAACTTAACGCCGTTCATTGATAACGTAATATCAGACGTTGTTTTATCAGCTAACTGCGAAACTTGATAATTAAAATTAAAGGTAGCTTTTTTGACGTTCCAATAATCCATCTTGGTAAAGTACATGCTAGTTGCTGTTGATTTACCAGATAAAGTTGTTGTATCATTTTGAAAATTTTGAGTATAAGTTAGGTCTTCAGCATGCACTTGACCCACGCCGACTAATGACATTAATAATATCGTTAATGTTAAAATAATTAATTTACTTATACCGCTTAGTTTTATACCATTTTGCTTGTTTATGAAAGACTTGTTCACGAATATACCCCACCATTCCGTATGCTGCGACTGCTAGCCACATTTGACTGTATACCAAATACATAAAAATAATATAAAGAATATTGCTAAAACGCATTTCACCCTTTTCGGTTGTGACCGTGACAAAGGTACTGATGACAAACATTATTATTCCAAATAACCACAAAGCATTACTAAAACCTTGTAAATCTGAATGGGCCAACCCAGCGACTGAAAGAACAAAAACTACATCAGATAGAATCAAAGCGGTCATCAATAAAAAGTACGTTGACAAGAAATAGAGTAAGTCAAAGCGAATGGGACGTCCGGCCTTTTTAAAGAGTAATTTGGCATTTTTAACGACCACGTAAATGTTTCCTTTCACCCAGCGCGTTCGCTGATGGAACCACACATCTAAGGTTTGTGGTTCCTGTTCCCAAGTAACCGCACGTGGCTGAAACTTAATTTGATATCCCATCTGGTAGACCCGAAAACTAATTTCCGTATCTTCCGCTAAGGCTTTAACATCCCAACCACCAATTTTTTCTAAAATTTCGCGTCTAATAACATAATTGGTTCCTGGAATCGTACATAGCCTAAACAGCCGTTGACGTCCCGCTTGAGCCATCCATTGAAACGAAAGTGTTTCAATATTAATAAATCTGGTTAAAATAGTTGCTTCTTTATTTCTAGTTCTAAACTTTCCAATAACCGCCGCTAAACGGTCATTTCCTAAAAGTTCTGCTACTAAAAGACGAAGCGCACCACGTTCTGGAGCGTTATCTGCATCATAAATTGCAATAACACTTCCTTTGGCTTGCTTCAAACCAATATTTAGGGCATTGGACTTGCCTTTGCCCCCCGTAACATTATCTGTATTAATAACTTTCAAACGTTCTTCGCCAAAATCATTTTGGACTTCTTTTAATAACTCTGCCGAATTATCACTTGAATTGTCATTAATCACAATAATCTCATAGTGATCATGGGGGTAGTCAAAACTGAGCAACGATAAAACAGTTTTAACAATTACGATTCCTTCATTATGCGCGGGTACCATTACCGTCACAAAGGGAATCTTTTCAGGAAGTTGCTTATCCGGTTTGGGAGCTTCTTGGAGATACCACGTATATCCAGCTACCGTTAAAATCAAATTAATTATTAACGTTCCCCAAATGGCTATGATAGCTACCATTAGGAAAAAATCCAAAATTGTGATGATTCATTCCTCCTATCTCTTAAACATATTCTTGTAAATTTTTCTTCCAAAAGCGATAAAAATGATTAAGACGGTAAAGATAATAGCAAAGAACACGGTAATAATTTGCCCTTCAACTCTGAAAAAGCCTTTAAATAGCGCCGGCGTAGGAGTTGGCTTATCAGTATTTTCCATATTTGAATTAACCTCAACTTCCGTCTCCTTACCATTCACCAAATACTGTCCATTTTGAAAAGCAAGTGATGAACTTGCAAAATCAATTTTTGAATTAATGGCTTCATCCGGAGCTTGCCATTCAAAGTTCAACGCTTGAATTTGTTCTTTTAAATTTTTCAACTTAACCTTACTATCAGGCATCTTAAAAGTTAGCGCTGTGGGCATTGCAAATCGTACATCTGCTTGGTGTTTAACCTTATTAAAACTTGAGGCTGGTAATGCTAAATAACTTCGACTATTGGTACCGCCTTGATTATCTTGATCGAGATAAACTACTTTTTTATTAGGAAGTAGCATCTGATAATTAGCTTTTTTTAAAGCACTATTTCTCAAGACTTGATCCTGATTCCAAAAACCTTGGGCACTAATCCCAACTGGATAAACTTGATTTTGTGCCAAATTAAGTAGATAGTTATCAAATAATTCACTCAATTCTCCTGCGTTATCCGCAGTAGCTCCCCCGATCACCGGAGCTTGTAAGAAAATCACACCGCCTCGATCTTCAAGTCTACGTAAATACATGGTAAACCTTTTATACGCGTGCATTTCTGTGTTTTTAGCTACTGTGGAAGTGCTGACTGCCAACGGTATGCCATGATTTTCACAGAATACGCTTAATTGATCTAACAGCTTTAGATTACTATAAGGTGAAACATTCGTAATCGTTAACAACGGTTTGGTTTCTTCTTGACGATTAAATAAAATAGCTATCATCTTGCTAGCTGTAATTAATCCCAGTCCTTTATTGTTGAAGAAAGGCAAGTAACCTTGTTTTTGATTAATTACCCCATACTTATAGGATTGACCTTCATTATTTTGCGTCTTTAACATGCCGTAACTCTGTGCTTGTTTTGGAACTCCAGTTAAAACATCCATGCGTTCCACAAATGGCAACATTTCTGTACTGCTATCGTCACTTAAAATGAATTGTTGTTGATAAATCGTCTTTAGCTTAACCTGTAACTGTTTTTGTTCGGTTCGATCTAAGCCTTCACCAATATGAAGTTTAACACCGTCATATTGATTACGATCTTTAACGAAAGTTGGATTATCCAGTGACGCTTGTTTCCAGTTAATCATGGTAATTACCCCTTGATAACTATGGTTTAACTCACCTTTTTGATATTCACTTTCTTTAACTGTCTTAACTTTAAGTCCCATCCCTGCTAACATTCGCTGTAAGGTATCAATCTTTTTTTCACCTTGTTCGACAGTACTTTGAGAGTCATAAACGAGCAAAACACGATTATCATCCCTTTCACTACCATGTACCGTTTGGGTAGCTTGTACTACTCCGCCAAGGGTCATGAAGAAAATCGTTAAAAAAAACATAATTATTTTACGCATCTCCATCTTCCTCCTGTTCAGTTAGCCACAATTGATGATTTAGAATATCTGAAATAAACATTATGAAGGTAAAGTCCAAACTGAGAGGAACCATGAATAAATGTTTGGCTAAATCAGCATCACCATCACCAATAATTGAAACAATTGGAACAAACACACAAATGCTCATCAATCCCAGTATTAGAAAAAAACGTACAACGCCAAATAATCTTCCAGCTACAAAGTCAATATAAGCACTAACTGCATATACAGCCACAAATGTGATAGCCAGAAGACACAAAAAGGCATATTTTCCCGGAAAAAAAGCTCCTGCTAGTGAACTATAAAGTGTGAAAAAGGTGCTCTGTTGACCCGCTTTTTTCCCAGAATCCTTGGTATAATCGCCGACTGCCTTGACTTGAGTAACCATAATATCCTTACTAGCTACATCTAGTAAACGTAAAAATTGATCAGTATTTCTAGCGTAATATTTAATAATCCATGCAAAATTATATTTTCCAATCAAATGTTTTCTAATGTAGTGAGAACTTGGGTCAACGGTATCAAAAGTTTTAGCATAATAGTCTTGCTCCCGCATTAAGGCAAATTGCTCACTCAGCCCGCTTTTGGCAATATTTTTACTCGGATCTCCTGTTTCCATCAAAACCCCATGAGAAAATGATTGATATTGATTAACGTCGTTGAATTCTTTATTGATTAAACTATACGTCAGAACTCCCGCTCCCAAAGTAGCAACAACACCACCCATAACAGCTAATTTCTTAGCCTTTTTTAAACCGGGCAGGAAAAAGAGCCCCACTGACATGACTCCAAAACTTAGTGCTAAAGGAGCATTTTGTTGTTTACTAGTAATTAATACCACAACACTAATAAAGTAGGTTAACAACAATTTCCAGCGTTTAGAATAATCTCCACGGGCTAATAAAATGAGCGACCCTACCACATACAAGAATGAAATTAACATTCCCGGTTCAGCGAAAAAGGAATTAAAATACAGAATAAATGAAGCATCCGCAAAGATAAGTACTACTAGAATTGCAATCACATAACTTCGTATACGTCGCCAAGTTCCGGTTAATGCTTTAGTTAACAGGTAGATACCAGGTAAGAAAGCTACATAATAGACGATACCTAAGAAGCGAATATCAAAGTAACGATGACTATAAAGTAACTTATTTAGTATTACAGCGGCTTTAACGAAAAGCGCTTGAGATGAAAAAACAGCAACGTTATTTTCATTAAAATACTTTAAAATCCCAAACTTAGTTACCACATAACCAATATACTGATTATCCTTGGTTGGTAGTCGATAAATCCCGTTACTTAACATTGCCCGATAAAAATCTCCATTATCGGCATAGCCATTAATCGGTGGTATAAAGAGAATGACAGCACAAATAATCGCTGCCAAAGCCGTTGCAACGGCAGCAGGTGATATATGTTTTTGAAATACCTTCCAACTGCTTTTAATCGAAACCATTTCATCCCATCCTTTAGTATTGCGATGTTAACAATGCCAATAGGTTATTAAATGAGTAAGCGTCATTATCTTTTGTATCACCTAATGCCCCATAAATTTTTGAATTCTTATTTCGAACCTGATCATCCCAAACCAAGTTCATGGCCTTTTGATAATATTTACGATCACCATTTCTGGCGAAAATCATTGCTGCTATAGCATAATTACCTGTTGATTGGTCATGGTCCTCGATTGCTCCAGCAGTAGTGTAACTGTTATATAACTTCTTATTATCAATTTGCATTTTTAACCAGCTGACTGTTTCAGGTTTCATCTTACCAATTTCAGCCAAATGCAGGACTGTAATCAAAGCTTCTGAAGTATTCAGATTTTTCGTGCCATATTGGTTTGTTTTCCAGTTGTAGCTCGGAGCGTACAAAGGAAAAATATCTCCCAGATATCCTTTTTCAACTAGCTTTAATTGTTCTCGATAATATCCCCGCTCTTTTTTAGATACAGATTCAAAGTACTTTAGGGTAGCCAAATCATAGTAGGCTAAAGAACTTTCGTTACTAGCTTTTTTAGTACGTACATCATAAAAATTAAGTACCCGTGCTTTTTGAATGCTTGTTGTTTGTAGCATAGCAAACCGTTCAGCCGCTTCGTGTCGATATTTTTTACTATTATTATTTTGCGCATAAATTTGTAAAGCACGAATAATTCTTAAATCATCCAGCGTAGCATTCACATCGGACTTTTTCTTAGTCTTACCATCGATGCGATAACTAAATTGCCGACCTTGATCAAAATATTTCTTGGTATTTTTGTAGAACTCCCGAAAAGCCTTATTTTGATGAGTTTGCGCCAAGTATTCTAACCATAAACCTGATGATTCAGATAACATATCATGTCCCGTGGCATTATCGGATTTTTTTTGATTATTATTAAAATTCGTGTAGATACCAGCTTTTTGAACCATTGAATCTTTTAAAAAATTATGTAACAATTCAATGTTTTGTTTATTTTTATGATACTGCGTTGTAATGGTTAAATGATCGGCGTCTGCTTTAGGAATCTTAGTTTGTGGTTGTTTTTGTCCACAACCAACTAAGATTAAGATGCATCCAATCAACATTCCTAAAGAAATGATTTTTCTTGTCAAAATTTTCTCCTTTGCAAAAGTTTCACTATTCAACAATTATTATACTAATAATACTTATAAAAAAAAGCCTATTTATATTGATTGTCTAAAAAAGGCAAGACCTTGTCAATTGGAACATTTAACAAAATCTTACCTTTAATTTGGTTATATATATTTGTACATAATATCTATTATAAATTTTTGAATGCTTGGCGAGCAGCTTGCAATCCAAAAACCACTGTTTCGGCGATTGAGTTACCTCCGATACGGTTGTTTCCATGTAATCCACCAGCAACTTCCCCACCGGCATATAATCCTTTGATGGGTTTAAAATTTTTATCTAAAACTTCGGCTTTAGCAGACGTTTTGAGTCCACCCATCGTATAGTGAATAGCTGGCGCAATATGAATTGCCATATAAGGACCTTCTTCAAAACCATCAACCAATCCCATAGTTCTTCTGAATGCTTCATCCTTACGCTTAGCAACCACATCACTCCACTGTTGCATCGTTTCTTTTAGATTAGCAACTGGTAATCCCAAAGTCTTCGCTAACTCATCAATATGATCACCATGTTGAACTAGACCGATGTGATCGTAAAAACCAATCGCACTGACTCTTTTAGCTAACGCTGCATTAAATATCAGATAGGCATCTGGTTGGGTTTGAGCGTTAATTGCATCCGTTACAACTTTACGTGTGTCTAGCTCGTTTACAAATCGATGACCACTTTGATTAACTAAAATTGCGCCTTCCCCACGTACCATTTCACCAATTAAGAATGCATGGTCTCCATCTTGGTAAACGGTGGGATGAACTTGAATTTGGTCCATATCTACCAATTGAGCGCCTAAATTCTCCGCTAATTGTAATCCATCGCCAGTTGCCCCGGGGTGATTAGTTGTCTTGTAGTGAACGAGATCGGGACGATATTTTTTAATTAAAGCATCACTAGCAGCAAAACCACCCGTGGCTAGAATGATTGCTGCACTATTAAGTAAATGGTTTGAGCCTTGGGCGTCGGTAAAATCAACTTTAAATTGATGATTATCCCCACGATCAATTTCCCTAACCGTTGCTCCACAAACTACTGGAACCTTTTCTTCAGCTAACTTATTTAGTAGTTGGTGAATTAAATATCCACCAATTGCAGGGGCGCTACTAGGGCGATGAGCCCGCTTCACACTCATTCCACCAGTCAAAGTGATTTCATCTAAAACAACATCATGTTCTTTTAACCACTCAACGGCAGAATCCGCATGACTTGTAAAATATTTCAACATTTCGCCATCATTTTGTTTGCCGCCACCTTTATATGTATCTTCATAAAAGGATTCATAACTATCGATAATCCCTTCATGCCTTTGGATTGCTGTTTCAGCGGCGTTCATCCCTGAAGATGCCCGCATAGAGTTTCCACCAGGCTTCTCCATCTTCTCTAGGACAACCACTTTTTTGCCCAACTCAGTCAGTTCTAGAGCACTGGTTAAACCCGTACTCCCAGCTCCGATAATAATTACATCATATTGGCTACTTAAATCATCAATACTTGTTGGTTTAAATTCTACTCGTTCAGTCACTACTAAACCTCCGCTTATTTCTCGGAGCTAAACTCCGCAATGTTGTTAAAGTGATATTGATCCATTGCTGGAACTAAGCCTTGAATAATGTCGTGGCAAGCATGTGGATTACCATAATTTGCTGATCCAACTTGAACAGCCCCTGCTCCAGCTACCATTAATTCTAACGCATCTTTAGCAGAAAATACCCCTCCAACCCCAATAATTGGTAAATTAGTTACTTCGCGTACTTGATGAATCATGCGAACTGCGATGGGATGAATCGCTTTTCCGGAAAGACCGCCCGTTCCATTGGAAAGACGTGGCTTTCTAGTTTCTAAATCAATTTCCATTCCCATTAAGGTATTTATCATTACTAAGCCATCTGCACCGCCCCGTTCAGCAGCTAAAGCAATGGGAACAATTTCAGTTACTCCCGGGGTTAACTTCATGAAGACGGGTTTATTAGGAACTACCGCTTTGATGCGCCGGGTCATATCTTCAACTACAACTGGATCAGTACCAAATGCTAGACCACCTTTAGCAACGTTAGGACATGAAATATTAACTTCAATGAACTTCACATTCGGGGCAGTCGCCATGCGTTTAGCTACCTCAACATAATCATCCGGATTAGAACCAGCAATACTTCCAACAATGGGAAGATCCGGATAATTTTCAGCTAACCAAGGAAGTTCGTAAGCTAAAACATGTTCAATACCAGGATTCTTCAAACCGACCGCATTCAGCCAGCCTCCAGTGGTGGCCGCGGTAGTTGGCCACGGATGGCCTGCACGCGGCTCCATAGTTGTCGACTTAATTACGAATGCTCCTAGTTCATTTAAATCAATATTTTTAGCCATTTGTTGTCCATATGCAGCCGTCCCACTAGCATTCATAACCGGGCTTTTCAACTTGACTCCGGCAATTGTCGTTTCTAAGCGATCCATTTGTTTTCCTCCTAAAGATGTAATGTTGTAAAAGCTTGTGATTCAAGCACTTGTAAAATAGCGTCAACGGTATCTAATGCCGTAAAAAGTGGTACTCCATAAGTTAATGCGGTACTTCTAATTTTGATTCCATCGGCAGCACTAGTAGTACTGTCTGAAATGGTATTAATCACCATTTGAATGCGATGATCGTGAATTCGGTCCACAATGTTATTTTCTTCAGTCATCTTACCAACCGTCTCAACTTTCAGACCATGTGCTGCAAGTGTTTGAGCAGTTCCTTTAGTGGCAACCAATTGATAACCTAGTTCCCAAAAACGTCGGGCAAAATCGATGGCTTCTCCCTTATCTTCATCTTTAACCGTGATTAAGACTTTACCATGGTCTGGCATGTGCATTTTAGCGCCTTCAAACGCTTTATAGAGCGCCTTCGCCATAGTACGGTCACTTCCCATGACTTCTCCTGTAGATTTCATTTCAGGTCCTAATAAACTGTCTACGTTATCTAACTTAGTAAAGGAGAAGACTGGTGCTTTCACATGAATAATTTCACCAGTTGGATGCAACCCGGGCTTCAAACCTTGATTGACCAAACTTTCACCTAAGATGGCACGCGTAGCAAGGCGAGCCATTGGTAAATCAGTAACCTTACTCATAATCGGAACCGTCCGACTTGCACGTGGGTTAACTTCAATGACATAAGCTTCGTCATTATGAACCACGAATTGAATATTCATCAATCCGATACATTCGAGCGATTGAGCTAATTTGATAGAAACTTTCACAATTTCATCTTGGACCTTTTGAGAAAGAGTTTGCGCAGGATAAACCGTCATTGAATCTCCTGAATGTACCCCAGAACGTTCGATATGCTCCATAATTCCTGGAATCACAACGTTCTCACCGTCACTGATTACATCAACTTCACACTCTTTACCAACTAAATACTGATCAACTAAAACCGGATGGTTATGGGAAACCTTAACGGCATTCTTCATGTAATTTTCAAGTTCTTCTTTGGCATGAACGATTTCCATTGCCCGTCCACCCAGAACGTAGCTAGGACGGACTAAAACTGGATAACCGATTGATTCTGCGGCTTCGATTGCTCCAGATGTTGTTGTCGCCGTACGTCCTTGAGGCTGACGAATACCATTAGCCTGAATTAGCTTATTGAATTCATCCCGATCTTCGGCCCGATTAACGTTTTCCACAGTTGTACCAAAAACTTTTATTCCCCGTTCGGCGAGTGGTTCGGCTAAGTTAATCGCTGTTTGGCCACCGAATTGAACAATTACTCCTTCCGGCCTTTCTAGGTCAATAACGTTCATCACATCTTCCACAGTTAAGGGTTCAAAGTACAATTTATCGGACATTGAAAAATCAGTTGAGACTGTTTCTGGATTGTTATTAACTACGATGGCTTCATAACCCATCTGGCGAATGGCTTGAATCGAATGCACTGTAGCATAATCAAATTCAACCCCTTGTCCAATTCGAATTGGGCCTGAACCTAGTACTACAATTGACTTGCGGTTCGAGACAGTACTTTCATTTTCTAGCTCGTAGGTACTGTAGTAATACGGAGTTTGAGATTCAAATTCACCGGCACAAGTATCAATCATTTTATAAACAGGTGATAATCCCACTTGTTCACGATATGCTCGTACTTCTTTTTCGTTAGTTTTCCACATTTTGCCAATAACTTCGTCTGAGAAACCATTCTTTTTAGCTAACTCAAGAACATCAGCATTAAATGGCGTAGCAATTAGTTCCTGTTCGATTTCGTAGATGTGCAATAATTTATCCAAATAGTAAACGTTGATCTTAGTCAGATCAGCTAATTTATCCACAGAATATCCACGTTTAATTGCTTCATACAGATAAAAAATCCGATCATCACGCGCATGGATAATGCCATCGACTAAGTCTGCTTCATTTAAATCAGCGAGTTCTTCATCGCCAATATAATTAATATCTATATCAAGAGAACGGATTGCTTTTTGGGTTGCTTCCTCAACGTTGCGCCCTACCGCCATTACTTCGCCCGTAGCTTTCATTTGAGTACCCAAACGCCGATCTGCCCGAACAAATTTATCGAATGGCCAACGAGGAATCTTGCAAACTACGTAGTCTAAGGCCGGTTCAAATTCAGCTAAAGTAGTTCCGGTAACTGGATTTAAAATTTCATCTAGGGTTAATCCAACCGCAATCTTAGCAGCAACTTTAGCAATCGGATAACCTGTCGCCTTAGAGGCCAAAGCACTCGAACGGCTAACCCGAGGATTAACTTCAATCACGTAATAACGATCTTGGGCTGGATCAAGAGCTAACTGTACATTACAGCCTCCTTCAATCTTCAATGCTCGAATAATACTTAGTGAAGCATCCCGTAGCATCTGTACTTCACGATCTGTTAACGTTTGAACGGGAGCATAAACGATTGAGTCACCAGTATGGATTCCTACTGGATCAAAGTTTTCCATGTTACATACTACGATGGCATTATCAACACTATCTCGCATAACTTCAAACTCAATTTCCTTTAGTCCGGCGATACTTTGTTCAATTAAAACTTGAGTCACTGGTGAAAGAGTTAAACCGTTGGCGGTAATCTTCCGTAGTTCAGCTTCATCTTGTGCAATTCCACCACCAGTTCCACCCATGGTAAAAGCAGGACGTACAATTACTGGATAACCACTTTGATCCGCAAAGCTAACTGCTTCTTCCACCGTCGTTGCGATTCCTGAATCAGGAACTGGTTCATTCAAATCGTTCATCAAAGCTCGGAAACGTTCCCGGTCTTCAGCTTGATCGATGGCATCTAATTTCGTACCAAGCAGTTCAATTCCAAGTTCGTCCAGAATTCCAGCTTCAGATAATTCCATTGCCATGTTCAATCCTTGTTGACCACCTAGGGTTGGCAAAATAGCATCTGGTAATTCCTTACGTAAAATTTGCGAAACGAATTGTAAGGTTAATGGTTCAATGTAAACTTTATCGGCAATATCCGTATCGGTCATGATTGTTGCTGGATTGGAATTAATTAAAACTGTTTGATATCCGAGTTCTTTTAAGGAAAGACAAGCTTGAGTTCCAGAATAATCGAACTCAGCCGCTTGACCGATAATGATGGGTCCAGAACCGAGTACTAAAATTTTGTTAATATCCTCTCTCTTAGGCATGTTTACTTGTCCTCCTGGGTTTGTTTAGCTTCATCAATCATTTCCATAAAATCATCAAAAAGGTAGTCCGCATCATGAGGACCCGGTGCAGCATCTGGATGGAATTGAACGGAAAAAGCCTTATATTGTTTATGTCTGAGTCCTTCAACGGTTTCGTCATTAATTTCTTCGTGGGTAATTTCAAGGTCAGTGTTTGCAATGGAAGCACGTTCGACCGCATAACCATGGTTTTGGGAAGTTAAATCAATTCGTCCCGTTGCTAAGTTGCGAACTGGATGGTTAAAACCGCGATGTCCAAATTTCATCTTAGTTGTCTTAGCACCATTTGCTAGGGCAAAAAGTTGGTGTCCCATACAAATCCCAAAGACTGGAACCGCAGCCTCCACTGTGCGAATCATTTCTAGAACACTTTCATTCATTGATTCCGGATCGCCAGGTCCATTGGTAAACATCACTCCATCCGGATTGCAGGCCAAAACTTCTTTTGCAGTAGCATCATATGGAAGCACCATTACGTTGCAGTCGCGACGAGCAAGTTCACGTAGGATGGAATACTTGAGTCCAAAATCAATTACTACGACTTTACGACCATTGGCTGGATTAGGGTATGGGCTATGGGTTGAGCTAATTTCAATTTGGTTTTGTATCAAATTAATTGCATGAAATTCTTCAAACTTAGCGTCTGAAATTTCATTAACTAATGCTGCTTTCATCGCCCCATGTTCGCGAATATGTCTAGTAATTGCTCGCGTGTCCACTCCACTAATACCAGGTAAATCTTGGTATACTAAAAACTCTTCAAAACTCATATTCATTTGCCAATTACTTGCTCGACGTGCCACCTCATGGACCACTACTCCAAAGCAACTTGACTTAACGGATTCTAAATCATCTCGATTAACGCCATAATTTCCAATTAACGGATAGGTAAACATTAAAATTTGCCCATTATATGATTGGTCGGTAATCGATTCTTGATATCCTGACATCCCAGTATTAAAAACTAACTCTCCAATACTTTCACGATTTGCTCCAATCGCCTTTCCTTCATATGTAGTACCGTCTTCCAAAATTAAATAACGTTTCATTTTAAATTACCCTTCCCGTTGATATACAATTTTTCCAGCAACCATGGTCAGTTGTGTCTGTCCATAAACCTTTTGACCAATAAACGGAGAATTGATTCCCTTTGAAGCAAAATCTGCTTCTTTAATTTCATATTCATCTTCAACATTCATTACCGTTAAATCAGCTACATCTCCCACTTCCAATTGCCCAGCTGCCTTGAGGTTAAAAATTTCAGCTGGTTGAATGCTCATCCATTCCACTAGTTGTTCTACCGTGCAAAGTCCCGGTTTAACCAGCTTAGTGTAGAGTAGTGGGAAAGCTGTTTCTAACCCTGTAATTCCAAAAGAGGCGGTCTTCATCGATCCAGCCTTATCTTCCACCGTGTGCGGAGCATGATCCGTTGCAATCATGCCAATTGTGCCATCTAGCAGCCCCCCTAAGAGTGCTTGACGATCTTCCAAGGTCCGTAGTGGCGGATTCATCTTCATCATGGGGTTATCCATCGAAATCATCGTTTCATCAAGAAATAAATGATGAGGTGCGACTTCTGCGGTAACATGGACACCGTCTCGCTGAGCACGGCGAATTAATTCCACACTTCGAGCTTTTGAAACATGACAAACGTGATAATGAGCGCCAGTGTTACGCGCAATTTCAAGGTCCCGTGCTAATTGAGCTGTCTCTGCCAATTCTGAAATACCTGGTAAATCCAATTTTTCGGCTACCGTTCCTTGATTCATCACCCCGTGTTGCATTAGCGATTCATCTTCTACATGCGCAGCTAGTGGTAGCCCCACTTCTTTAATTTGAAGCATTGCTTGATACATGGTTTCGGCAGTTTGAATGCCGTTACCATCGTTACTAAAAGCTACCGCACCAGCTTCTTTTAAAGCTTTAAAATCAACCAATTCTTCGCTGGTCCGTTTTTTAGTAATGGACCCGTATTGTCCGATATGAAGACTACCAGCAGTTTGATTATGTTTTACCATCGCTGTAATTTTTTCGGGTGTATCCGGGACAGGATCAACGTTAGGCATAGTTAATACTGTCGTAAATCCGCCTTTAACTGCTGCAGCACTGCCACTAACTACATCTTCTTTATCCGTTTGGCCCGGGTCTCTAAAATGAACGTGGATATCCACCAGTCCTGGCATTAAAAGTTGCTTTTTTACATCGATGATTTGTTCAGCTTCAACGTTAATTTCGGGTTGAATTTGAGTGATTCGGTCGTTTTCCACAAGGACGTCAGCTTTTTGCACTTGATGACTTTTTATTACTCGGGCATTTTTAAGTAAAACTTTCATCAATGCAATCCTCCCTTAATCAATCCCTTGGCCTCTAATACGTCCGTTAAAATTGCCATGCGCATGTACATTCCATTAGTCATTTGCTTGAAAATTCTTGATTTTTCTCCATCAACCAAGCTGCTTTCGATTTCTGTACCACGATTAACTGGAGCGGGATGCATAATGATAGCAGTTGGTTGCATTCGATCGGCTCGTTCGAAGGTTAATCCATATTCTTGGAGATATTCGTGTGGTTCAAATTTAATTGCGGTATCTTGAGAAATACGTTCATTTTGAATTCGGAGTAACATCATGACGTCCACTTTCTCTACTAATTCGTCAATTGGTAGGAAGGTTCCATAAGCCTTCAAATCTTCGGCCATCCATGCTTCAGGACCGGCGAAGTAAACTTCTGCACCCAGCTTGTTTAATAGCATTGCATTGGAGCGGGCTACTCGGGAATGTGCGATGTCTCCGGCAATCGCAATTTTTAAACCGTCAAAGTGGTTAAATTCTTGATAAATGGTCATCATGTCGAGTAATGATTGTGAAGGATGTTGTCCACTTCCATCGCCTCCGTTGACAATACTAATATTCAAATCGGCTTCTAGCAGTTGTTTATAATAATCGTTTTGCGGATGACGGATGACTGCAATATCAGTCTGAATTGCATCAATTGTTTTAACCGTATCTAATAAACTTTCCCCTTTAGTAACTGAACTAGTTTTAGCTTCAAACTCAAGGAGTCGCATTCCTAGACGACTTTCTGCCATTTCAAAACTAGTATGAGTTCGGGTACTGTTTTCAAAAAATAAGTTCATTGCATAGACCGGCCGAGTAAGTTCAATTGTCTTACCGTTCTTAAATTCCTCAGCTAACCGAATTTTATGTAATACGTCCTCTTCACTAAAGCTTTCTACAGTGGTTAAGTCATGCATATTCATTATTTTTCCTCCTAAATTATTATAAAAAAAAGCTACTCACCAATCGAATCGTCTCGCTGGGAGTAGCTTAAAAAGCCGATTCAATTGGTTCCTCTCGGGAAACCGATTTAATTGAAACAAAGTGTTATTCTATTTTTTCCAATTCCATGGATCTTGATGCCACTCCTTAGCCGAAGCTACTTCTTCAGCGGATAAGGCATTGCTAGTTTGAAGATAATCCACCATTTGATTGTAGTTGAGCAAACTAAGTAGTTCAGTATCTTGTTCTGCAAAATTCTTAGTTGAATCCGGTAAACCATAACTAAAAATTGAAGCAACTCCAATCACTTGAATCTTTTCTTTACGAACTGCTTCAACCGCTTTAAGTACGCTACCACCCGTCGAAATCAAATCATCGATTAAAACTACTTGGTCGTCAGCTTGGAGTTGACCTTCAATTTGTTTGCCAGCTCCATGATCCTTGGGTTTGGATCGAACGTAGATTAATGGCAAGCCTAACTCTTCAGCCACCCATGCAGCGTGCGGAATTCCCGCTGTTGCGACCCCACCGATTACCGTAGCACTAGGATAAGCTTTTTTGATTTCTGCACTCAATCCTTTAGCAATATCTGAACGTAGAACTGGCTTGCTAATCGTCATTCGTAAATCAGTATAGATGGGTGATTTCATTCCACTAGCATAAGTAAACGGTGCATTGGGTGAAATCGAAACCGCCTTTAAATCAAGTAGTTGCTGGATAATTTTGCTACGAAGTTCGTCATTCATAATCAAGAATCCCCTTTTTAATTTTTCGATATCGCTATTTGGGTACAAAAAAAGCCACCAACAAGTTGGTATGGGCCGGCGCTAACCGCGTCCACTCCACCTGTTGATGGCGACTCTGCTAGCTTGTTAACCTCTCTGGATTAACTTAAAGCGACTCGATTTAATTTTCACTAATCATACTGAGAATAATCGGAAATGTCAAGATATTTTTAAAGTATGTCTATTTGATTCGACCAATTTACTTTACATGGTTTTATGCAATCTCACCACTAAGCACTCGATCGATCATATCCAATACACCACTATCATTATTATCCAACGGTGTAATTAAATCAGTAGCATCAAGTGCTTCTTGTTCTGCATTCTTCATCGCATAACCCAAGCGGGCATGTTTTAACATAGCTTCATCATTTTGGGTATCCCCAAAGGCCATCGTTTCATCCATCGAAACTTTCCATAATTCTTGAAGTTGTTGGAGACCGTATGCTTTAGTGACATGTGGCATTGTAATATCAATTCCATTGAAACCACTCATCACACTTCCTAAATCTCCTCCAAGGTCTCGTTTCAACATTGCGGCTTGTTCTCGAACATCTTCGAGATTGGTCCAATGCGTATCAATTTTATAAATTGGATCCGTGATATCTTTAAAATGATCAACGGCTGTAAGCTGGCTGTAGAAATAAGCACTCGCGGACCAGTCGGAACCACTCTTTTCCATATTAGTGAACGCCCGATGTTGACTAGAAAGAATAATTTTAGCGTCTTTAAAGGCTGGCGTAGTCAATAAATAGTCTATTGCATCCCTCAACAAAGCCGGTTTCAATGGATTATCATCTAAAATTTGGCCCTGTTCCATCGTCAAAGCCCCATCTTCAGCTACAAAAGTCATGTCGCCCTTTACGTCGGCAAAAACCTCTTGGCAATGGGCCATTTGATTACCACTCGCAACCACAAATTTAATGTGACGTCGATTAAGTTCATCAAGTTGCGCTTGAAAACGAGCATGATCAAAATCACGTTGGTCGTTCAAAAAAGTTCCATCAATATCACTTGCAATTAATTGAATACTCATCGGTTCCTCCTATAACTAACGTCCGCCCGCAATTCGGTTTAAATTACTTGAAAGATGAATCCAAAGGTTATCCGCGTCAGTAATAAAGTCTTCCTTAAAGTTTTTACCTAATGGTTCGATACTTCCAGTTGGCAAATTGATCACATCATAAACGACTAATTTTCCATCTTCTAACTTACAGGTAAAGTAGTGTCCATCAAGCGCTTCATCTAACAACTGTTGCGCGTTATCGACCACTGCTTGTTCGATAAGTTGATCCTCATTAGCCTCTTTACCCATTTCTTTTAGTTGTTCCATCATAATCCGTAGTTCTGTCATGTCATGTGGAATTTGAATAAATGCCATTTTAATGTCCTCCATTTTATTTACTAAATGTAATTTTACCATTAATTTTGAGTTAGAATAGTAGTTAAACAATTGTGAAGGGATTTTTTAATTATGTTATTACAAAGTATTCAAGGCGTTTTAGTAATCATTGTCATGGTTGCTGTTGGTTACTACCTCGCTTCGCTCCATTGGTTTTCTGAAAGTTCCAAAAAATTAATCGCCAAGATTGTCACCCAAGTGGCCCTCCCGCCATACATGATTGTTTCGATTACTAAAGATTTTACTAAGAGTGAATTAGTTAAACTGCTCCCTAACCTTTGGTATCCTGTACTATCAATGTTTATTTTAATGGGAATTTCATGGTTGGTGGCTCGGATTATTAAAGTTGATCCTAAGAGACATGGACTATTTATGTCAATGTTCTTCAACTCCAACACCGTTTTTGTAGGTTTACCGATTAATCTAGCTATCTTTGGTGATAAAAGTCTTCCCTACGTCCTCGTTTATTATATGGCAAATACCACAATTTTTTGGACACTAGGCGTCTACTTCATTCAACGTGATAGTTCCAATCACATTCAAATGAATTTTAAAGATGCTTTACGAAAGATTTTTTCCGCTCCGCTATTAGGTTTTATGATTGGAATTGTTCTCATCGTCTTAAACATCAAACTCCCTAATTTTCTAATGTCGAGTTTTAATTATCTTGGTGGGTTAACCATCCCACTCTCCATGTTATTCATTGGTATTTCTGTTTATGACGCTGGTTTGAAAAACATGCGTTTCCAAAAAGACAATTTAGGTGTCTTATCCGGAAGATTTATTTTCGCTCCAATCATCATGGCTTTACTTGTATTACCAAGTCACATGCCCATGATGATGAAAGAAGTATTTATTTTACAATCTTGCATGCCTGTGATGACCAATGCCCCAGTAGTTGCCCAACTTTACGATGCTGACGCAGATTTTGCGTCAATCATGGTAACTGAAACCACGCTGCTTTCTCTGGTAATGGTCCCCATCATGATGACGATTTTAAGTCATTAAAAAAACGAATTGATGATTCTGCTCCTTTTTGCAAATCCATCAATTCGTTTTTTATTTTTTTAGAAGAATAATTTACTTACAATAATTACGAAAATTAATAATACAACTGAACCTAAGAAAGCAGCCAAAAATGCACCTTTTCCACGTTTGAAAATAACACGGAAGTTTACGGACATTCCCAAAGCAGCCATGGCCATTCCGAGGAAGAGGTATGCAAATTTAACTAACCAGCCTAATACAGTTGCGCCTAAAGGTACAAAAGTTCCAATTACACTAGCTAAAATAAAGCCTGCCATGAACCATGGAATCGGTAATTTCCCACGAACAACGTTTTCGCGATCTATATTTGTACGGCTACGGTGCCAAAAACCAATAATTAACGCAGCAGGTGCTAGCAGTAAAACACGAGATAACTTAGTAATAATCGCCGTATCTAAACTAACCGGACCACCTGCTCCACCAGTAGCAACCGCATGGGCAATTTCATGAAGTGATCCACCAGCTACCACCCCAAATTGAGTTGGAGTTAAGTGAAGCATGGGTTTCAATCCAATTTCAATAAAAGTAAATAACGTTCCCAAGATGGCAACCGCCGCAATGGCCATTACCTCATTTTCTTGTTTCAATTCACGTTGGTCTTCAGGAACTTGAATCTGTGGTGAAACCCCCATTACGGCTGCTGCCCCACAAATACCAGTACCACTGGCAACTAGGATTGCTAGATCAGAATCCACACCAAATTTACGAGCCAAGGTATACACACCTAAAATTGTAAATGTAACCACGAAAATAGCTAATAGAATGGTTTTAACACCCGCATCGGCTAAATCAACCAAGTTTAATTTAAAACCTAATAAAATAATACCTAAACGCAAAAACTTGTTTGAAATAAAACCAGTACCTTTTTTAGAACGCTCAACTACTGCTGGGCTAACTTGAACAAACATCCCTAACACCAGCGAAATTACCAATGCTCCAATTAAACTAAAGTAAGGCAATTGCGCCAATAGCGATCCTGCTGTTGCACAAAGTAATGTAACTAATATAGCTACCCAAAAGCTTGAATCTTTTATCATTCGAGTCATCTTTCTTCTCTCCTATCTCTTAACTTCACGTTTAATATCGTATCAAAAATGGTAGATAAAATATAATTATGTTTTATAATTGGTTTATAAATTAAACTTATAAGGACAAAAAAGATGCTAGATAATCGTTACGCCACTTTTGCACTACTCTGTAAAAATAAATCATATACTAAAACTGCCCGAACATTATTCATCACGCAACCTGCAGTTTCTCAACAAATTAAAAGCTTAGAGGATGAACTACAACTAAAATTAGTTGAATACCACCATCCTCGTTTAGAAATCACCAGTGCAGGTGAACAACTGGCTCATTTCATTGAAACTACTCAACACCAAGAAGATAAATTATTAACCCAATTACGCCAGCCGATTTCGACAATCAATCTTAAGTTTGGGGTAACGCATTCGGTTAGTATCCTTATCGCTCCGGCCTTAATCCAAAATTGGCGAAAAAAATATCACAACATTCAATGCATCGTTTCTAACACGCGTGATATTTTATCTCAAATCAACGAAGGTACTTTAGACTTTGCTGTTTTAGAAGGAAACTTTGATAAACATGCATATGGTAGCCAAATCGTTACCCACGAAAAATTTGTAGCCGTTACACGTTCAAGTAGCCCCCTCGCCAATCAAAAAAACTTAGCACTTGAAAAAGTACTTTCGGAACCTCTTTTACTTCGTGAAGAAGGTTCAGGTACCCGCTCAATTTTTACCGATTGGGCCAGTTCTTTTAACATCTATAAGGAAGATTTTGCGCAAGTGCTAGAGTTGGGAAGTTCCACTGGTATTATTAAACTCCTAGAAACGACCGGGGTCAGTTTCATGTACCAATCTCTAGTCCAAGCGGAATTAGAATCTAAAAAACTCGCATTACTCAAAATTCAAGGTTTAGACCTTACGCGTCCGATTTCATTGGTATATGCTAAAGATAGCTTCTTCGAAAACGAATATCGACAACTTTTTTAAACTGGGATAAATTCAGCGTTTTGACAATATAATTCCTAGGTTTATTATAAAAATTGTGGTACGATTTTAACTATAGATGAAGAGCTTATGGAGGAATTCATTATGAATGATGTGACAGAACTAGCAGCAAAAATCATCAACTGCCAAAAGAAAAATGATCTAACAGATGCTGATGTAGCATTTGGGGCACATTTGTCGGTTGAAAAACTACACCGAATCAAGGAAAATTCCTACAAACCAACTGATGATGACTTAAAACGCATCAATGATTTTATGAAACAACAACAAAGATAATCAAAAAATAAGGGACGATGGCATTCATATCATGTCATCGTCCCTTTTTCATTCAGTTTTTTTCGAATCTAGTGTACAGTAAAGGAAAGATTAAAAAACAAGGAGCCCAATTATGAATAAATTTGAACTATATCATCCAATTCTTACCGAACATTTTGCCTTAGATTGGCTTACACATTCAAAAGTTCGTGACATTTTTGAGTTGCGTCACGATCCAGAAATCGCTAAAGCTAGTGATCGTGATATTGATGCAACTATTGAAGATACAACTACCTACGTTAACCAAATGATGCGTTTGGTCATGAATAATGAAGCATTAATTTGGGGGATTACGGACCAAAATACCCATGAATTCTTAGGGACATTTTGCATCTGGGACTTTGATCAAGCACAGAAATCAGCTTCCGTACGTTTTGAAATTCTTCGAAATCAACAACATAAGGGAATTATGAGTGAAGTTCTTCGGCGGATGTCCATTTTCAGTTTTGAAGAGTTAGGACTCGAAAAGTTACTTGCCACTGCCTTAAAAGACAACACCATTGCTCGTACTTTACTTGAACAAGTTGGTTTCAGCGCTGTTGCTTCTCAAACTGATAATCAAAATATTACCCTTGAACTTAATCGTCACTAATTTGTTGGTTATGGAATAGCCCTAATTGCTCAAAATCAGCCGTTGAATCTTGAACCGCTAAACTAGGTTTAGGATTAGAAACGGCTTTTTTAGGCGCTTTAAATTCGGTTGGTTCCTGTAACATTCTATCCATAGTTTTATTTAGTAATTGATCCACAAAAACATTACCCTCATTCGTAGCATGTCCCTTAGTCCAACGATATTCTAGGTTGGGCATTCGTTTTAGAATGCTAGCCACCGCCTGCCAAAGTTCTTTATTAGCTACAATTTCACCGTTAGCTTTCTTCCAACCTCGTCTTTGCCATCCACTTAACCAATTTCTTTGAATTGCATCCAAAACATATTTAGAATCAGCTACCACTAATACCGCTGCTTTTTCACCATAGCGGTCGATTATTTTTTGGAGACCGTTAATTAAAGCCATAATTTCCATTCGATTGTTGGTAGCTCCGAATTCCCCATTGGATCCAGAGATACTTTCACCATCTTTTTGGATTAAGAAAGCCCACGCAGCTACATCTTCTTTACGGACATGCCCTCCACGGACATTACCAGTGTTACGTGAACCGCCATCAGTGTAAAGAATAATGGAAGGGGTCACAGTCGATGGAGTCTGCGTTGATACTTTTCTAGTGGCCCTTCTAGAAGCTGTTGCCATCCATTCCTCAGCTTCTGCCTTGGTCAAAAAACTTTTATATACCGCTCCTGCAAAACCATCAACCTGTTGTTTGGCTGCATCCCACGTTAAATAAAGTCCTGGTTTTCGTCCTTTTTTTACCGCATAAAATTTTCTTTTTTTTGCCATTAAATCACCTCATAAATTAAAAAAAGAACTATGTCCAAGGGTTGAATTTTTATTTTAATTCAACAGCCTTAAAGCATAGTTCTTATTATAAATGATTATTTTCAAACTTTATACTTATGCATTTAAAATAGCAATAAAACCAATAAATACAAAGAATAGTGCGTACATTAATGGATGAACTTCTTTGCCACGTTTAGCAGCAATCATGGCAATGGGGTAGGTAATAAATCCTAATGCAATCCCATCTGAAATACTATATGTTAATGGCATTCCAATGATAATTAAGAAAGCTGGAATAGCAATTTCTAATTTATCCCAAGCAATTTCACGAGTTTGTTGAGCCATTAATACCCCCACAATCACTAATGCAGGTGCGGTAACTTGTGAAGTAACGACGGTCAACAATGGTGAGAAGAAGAGTCCTAATAGGAACATAATTCCTGTCACAACTACAGTAAAGCCAGAACGTCCACCTACAGCAATCCCAGCTGAAGACTCAACGAAAGCCCCCACTGGAGAAGTACCTAATAATGATCCAGTCAACATTGAAGCTGAATCAGACATCAATGCCTTCCCTACGCGCGGCATCTTATTGTCTTTCATAAATCCTGCTTGAGTAGCCAAACCAACCAATGTGCCGGCTGTATCAAAGAACGTTACCAGCAAGAAAGTCAAGACTACTACCCAAAGTTGGAGAGTATTAATATCCCCAACATGTGAAATAGCTGTCAAGAAAGTTGGTTTCAAGCTTGGTGCAGCTGAAACAATGTGTGCTGGTGCATGAATTAAACCAGTCAATAAACCAAAGACGGTTGTTAAAATCATCCCCACGAAAATAGCCCCTGGCACCTTGCGAACCATCAAGAAAATTGTCACAACCAACCCAAAGACGGTCAACCATGTGGAAGGAACTAAGAATGAACCTAATCCAACCATCGTAGATTTGTTAGCAACCACAATTCCACCTTGGCTCAAACCTAGAAAAGCCACGAACAATCCAATTCCTGAAGAAATAGCATGCTTCAAATCGACTGGAATCGCGTTAATAATTAATTCTCGTAGTTTAAAAACGGTGATTAAAACAAAGATTAAGGAAGCTACGAAAACGCCCGCCAAGGCCGTTTGCCAAGGCACATGCATCCCAATAACCACGGAATAAGCAAAGAATGCATTAATTCCTAAGGCAGGTGCCGAAGCAATTGGGTAATTAGCGATAATCCCCATCAGGAAACAACCAATGGCACTAGCCAATGCTGTTGCGGTGAAGACCGCTCCCTTATCCATACCAGATGCTCCTAAAACGTTCGGATTAACGAACATAATGTAGACCATTGAAATATAAGTAGTAATCCCAGCAATAATTTCTGTTTTATAGTTTGTTTTCAATTTATCAAATTGAAAATACTTAGCGATTTGTTTCAAAATCATTTCTCCCTTTTAGTTCGAATCTAAATCAAAAATAGCACCAATAAAGTCTACACTAATTTAAAATATAAGTAAAGCACGCCATAAATTGATTATTTAAACTTTTATAGTTCGTATTTTACTTTGGAAATAACTAAAAAAGACGACTGCTGATTAGCAATCGTCTTTTTAGTTTGATTTTTTACCAAATTTGAACTCGTTTTTCGGGAGCAAGATACATTCCATCGCCCTCTTTTACATCAAAGGTTTCATAAAATTCTTCAAAATTCTTTACTTGGACGTTCGCCCGTAACTTTGCAGGAGCATGGACATCAATTGCTAATAGCAACTCTTCTCGTTGTTTAGTAGCCTTAGTGCGCCAAATTGTGGCCCAGTTAGTAAAAAATTCTTCTAGATTAGCATCTTTAGTAGCCTTAGCTGCTTCCAACGCTGCTTTAAGTCCACCATCATCTGCAACATTTTCGGTAACAACCAACTTACCGTTTACTTTTCCACCCGCAAATGGAATTCCATCAAATTCTTTTACCATTGCTTCTGAAAGTTGGTGGAAATGTTTCAAATCGTCTTCTGTCCACCAATTGTCCATGTTACCAAATTCATCAAATAAAGCTCCATTAGGATCAAAAGCATGTGAAATTTCGTGCGCCATTACTGCTCCAATTCCACCATAATTTTGACTAGCGGTTTGTTCTAAACTGTAAAATGGTGCTTGTAAAATAGCAGCTGGGAAACAGATTAAGTTACCTTCTGGTGAATAATAAGCATTTACTGTATCAGCACTCATATGCCATTCACTACGGTCGACTTCCTTACCATACTTAGCAAGTTGATCTTCTAAGAAAATTCGTGAAAATTCTTGAACGTTTTCCACTAAACTTCCACCCTCAGCGGCTGTTTTAGTTTTCAACTTCTTATAAACTGCTTTTAATTCATCTGGGTAACCTACTAAAATCTTCAACGAACGTAACTTCGTAATCGCTTTAGAACGGGTTGCATCCCCTAACCAAGTATTTTCTGCCAGTCGTTTTTCATAAACATCAATCATCGAAACCACCATATCATGAACATCTTTTTTAGCAGTTTCTCCGAAGTATTTATGTCCATAGTATTCACCAACGACTTGGCTAAACGTGCGACGTGCTAAGTAAAATGCACTCTTTTCTTGTGGCATTGATTCTTGTTGCCCTGATAATGCTCGCCCAAAAGTGCCACCAATTTGGCGGAATTCTTCACTCAAATAGCCTGACAACGAGCGGACCATGTTAACGTAGGCCCATTTTTTATAATCTTCAAATGTATCGGCGTTAACAATTTGGTGCAAGTTTTCGTAGAATTTAGGTTCAGTGATAATTAATTTTTCTGGAACAGTTCCAATCAATGCTTGGACTAATTTTTTAACATCAATCTCTTGAACCATGTCAGCGAAATGATCAAACTCCCATGGATTATAAAGCTTAGCTACATCGCTAAGTTCTTCAGAGTTTTTACGGAAAGGAGCAATACTAGCATCGAAACGTTTAGCTCCATCAATTATAGCTTGGGCTTCATCTTCAGACTTACCCAACTTCGTTAGTAATTGCATCATCATTTGGGTAAAGACTTGCATCAACTGTGGTCCAGACGGATTATCTTGATCATAGTAGGTTTTATCTGGGAGGATTAAACTTACACCACCAGCCCATAAAACATTGCGTTTATCTGCTCCATTACCCTTTAAATCAGGTTCAATACCTAAATCTACTGGTAATTCTACGCCATTAAAAAATAATTCTTTTAAGTTGGCATTTACATCATCCCAACTCTTTAAATCTTCAATTTGTTTTAAGTACGGAAGAAGTGGTTTTACTCCATCTTCGTCCCGTTTTTTGAAATCAGCTGCAATTTCATAAAACTTGATAAATTCTTTTAATTCTGGCGTATTAGGTTCTTTGGCACCTGAACGCATTTCTGCAAAATCCTTCATCAAATTTTCATCCACACCATCAACTAGGTCCATAAATCCACCCGTTGATGAATGATCTGAGGGGATTTCTGCAGTTGCTAGCCATTCACCATTCACTGCATCATAAAAATCGTCTTTAATTGAACTTGGCATTCTAATTCCTCACTTTCAAAACTTATTAACTCTGTATTATACTCTTATCTACTTCTATGACACCGCGTCATGCATATACTTAGCAATATCTTTGGAATTCATACCAGCACTTACTGCCACTTGTAACTTAATACGTGCTTTTTGACCATTGAGACCTTGGCAGAATACAACGCCCATTCTCTCTAAATCAATTCCGCCGCCCACATAATCGTAGATGGGTTCGGCCAAGCCATTGTAACAACGTGAAACCATTACAACCGTAATATCATTATCAATTAATGCTTGAATGGGCTCGACTACTTCTACTGGTAGATTTCCAGCTCCTAGCCCTTCAATTACAATCCCCTTGGTCCCTGGGCGATTAATAATTTCAAATATTTCTTTAGGGATTCCTGCGTAAGCTTTAATTAAATAGACTCCTTTTTCAAGGTGGTCAATATCACAAACATGCTGATTAACTAAAGCTTGAAAGAATCGGATATCCCGTTTATAAACAATTCCGAGCGGCCCAAAAGTTGGGGTTCTAAACGTATCTACATTAGTAGTATGGGTTTTCGTAACAAAACGGGCAGTATGGATCTCATCATTCATGACCACTAAAACCCCTTTATCACTGGCTTCATCAGAAGCAGCCGTCAGAATTGCACTTTGGAAATTATACACACCATCCGAACCTAGTTCGTTGGAAGAGCGCATGGCCCCCGTTAGCACAACTGGAATTTTATTTTCGATCGTTAAATCTAAAAAGTACGCAGTTTCTTCCAAGGTATCCGTTCCGTGCGTGATTACAATGCCATCACACTCATTGTTATCTAGTGCCTTTTTGACCCTTTTTTTAATAATTAACATATCATCTGGCGTAATGTGTTCTGAAGGTTTATTCAAAATCACTTCATTAATTAGGTCAATATTTTTGTTGATAAATTGGCTATCTAGTAATGGGTTTTGTTCATTAGTTTTAACAGTATCATTGCTGGCAGACATCGAAATCGTTCCACCTGTATGTAATGCTAGTATTTTCTTCATTATCAAATTCCTCTTTATTATTAGTTATTCATATCATATCATTTTCTTAGCTATTTACAGCTCCTCAAAATGCGTTAAAATAATTCTATTAATTCAGAGGACGTTAATATGATAAAACATAGAACCAGATTCCAAATTTTATATGATAGTTGTTTGGCTATGATTGCTTTTATTTCATTCCTAATCGTTGCCGCTTCGTTTTTTTCTAAGAGTATTAGTCTGAAAAATACGACCATTTTAAATCTAATGCATGTATTTTTAATCATTTATGCGGTCGATTTTTTTGCGAGAATGCCTAAAAATAAAAATGCTCATCGTTATCTTTTTGACAATACTTTTGATTTGTTATCGTTAATCCCACTACATCCGGCTTTTGCTATCTTTCGAATTGGTCGAGTTTTCAAATTAATTCGCAGCCATCATTTATTATGGCGTTTTGGATTAGATGGAAAATTTTCTAAGACCGTTCATCGGTTTATCTATACCTCGGGCTTCTTAAACCTTTTTACCGTCAGTATGATTATTTTAGTTTTAAGCTCGCTCCTTTATTCTGTGGTAGAACATATTTCATATCCTTCAGCCCTATGGTGGGCCATTACGACTGCCACCACTGTTGGTTATGGTGATATTTCACCTACCACCAACATTGGTAAATTTATTGCCGCCTTTCTAATGATTGGTGGTGTTGGGTTCATTGGTTTGCTCACTAGTACAATTACAGGATTCTTTACTTCTGAAGCTGATACGCAGGAAGATGATATGACCAAGCTTTTCAAAAAAATCGATCAACTTGATCATAAAATCGACCATCTCCAGCGTCAGCTCAACCTAGAACGACGTAAAAATACGCGAAAAAAATAAGGATTAACGTTTTGAGACGAAATTATTCGCCCAGCGTTAATCCTTATTTTTTTTAATTAGCTATTATTCTTCGCTACCCATTGCCTTAGCAACAAAAGCAGCAATTGCAGCACCTAATAATGGAGCCACAACGTAAACCCAGTAGTGAGATAAAGCTGAACCACCAACTAAGATTGCAGGACCAAAACTACGAGCAGGATTCAATGAACCGCCAGTTAAGTTCAATGATGCAATAATCATGAATGCTAGCGTTAATCCAATAATTAAACCAGCGAAGTTAGCATTACCATACTTTTTACTTGTAACTAGCAAGATAACAAGCACAAATAGGAATGTTACCAAAGTTTCAGTTACGAGTGCTGGAAATGCTGAGATTTTTGCAAAATCAGTTTGTCCAAGATTGCTAGTTGAAGCTCCCATAGCACTTAGGAAATACTTAACCATTCCTGAAGCTAGCACAGCACCAATAAATTGTGAAATAACATAATAAATAGCATCTGCTCCACTGATTCGCTTATTAATCCACATACCTAATGTGACAGCTGGGTTAAAGTGTCCTCCTGAAATTGCACCAACAGAGTAAGCCATAATCGTAACAGCCAAACCAAAAGCTAATCCAATTCCTAAAACGTCGGCTTTACCAATTGTAACAGCGGCAGTACCAACAAAAACAAGTACGAACGTACCAATAATTTCTGAAACATATTTCTTCATCAATAATCTCTCCTATCCACAGGCAAAAACCCGTACGAAAATTGTATACCACTTTAACCATTTTCTCAAATAAAATGTATTAATCTTGAGCGTATCTTTTTCAATTAGCTATACATTTATGATAAAATACTGATATAAACGTAATCAGGAGGAGTTCTCATGGCAAAATTTGACGTACATATTATCGACCATCCAACCGCAAAGGAAATGCTTGTAGAATTTAAAAGTCAACGACAAGACAACGTGCCTATTCTTGAAAAACCAGGACATTACATTCTTCCTGATTACAAGTTAACACGTCAACGTAAAGCTTTAAAAATCCGTAAGCATACCTACTTAACTAAGAAATTCCGCTCTTACGTGGCACTAGACTCAGCAAACGGTCACACGCTCTGGATGCGTAATTTTGGTAGTTTATCCGAAGCCATTTTTTGGCTAGAAACTGGTATGAAGATTGGCGATACTGATACAGATGCGCGTTATTCGTTCAAGGAGTGGCAAGAAAAACACTTTGAAGACATTGAAAAACTTAAAGATCAACTACGAGCAAAAACTAAAGCTAGACAAGAAAACAAATAACTTAGATGCAAGAGCTGAGGCAATTTAATCAACCCCAATCTTGCATTTTTTATACCCAAAGGAGATTTCATATGACTACAGAAAATAAAATCTTAAGTTCATTATCATATTTAAGTATCTTTTTTATGCCCATTCTCTTTCCCATCGTCGTATTTGCCTTAACTTCTAACAGTAATCACCCTGAAGCTCATCGCAACTCCATTACTGCTTTTTGGCTTCATTTATTACCAACAATTTTAGTTCCAGTGGCCTTCTTCTTAGGATTATTAGCAACTGGGCAAAGCTTTTCTACTGCTAATTTGAGTGGGTCTTCCCTAGTATTATTTGGAATCGTCGGTCTCATTGGATTATTGATTTTAGGAATGTTTATTTACAATCTATATCGCGGAGTAAAGGTCTGGGTGGACTAGGATTATTGTCCTTCAAAAAAATTATATTTTTTTTTGACTTATTTGTTGCAAGCGCTTACAGAAGGTGTTAATATACTAAGTGAGGAAAGGAAAAGTTCCTTTCTAACAAAAACTTCTCAAGTGCCTCGGTTCTTAGGCTGTCAGAATCTAGTGAAGGGGCAAATTAGAGTAACTATTGCAAATCGTTTCCATCATGGGTGTACGATGTAAGGTTTTGATGTTTAAAAGCATCGATGTTTTAAAGTGATTACACGCGATGGTTTCGTTGGTAGTTGCGACAGCCAGCTTCTTTAAATGTATGAAGTGTAATGTTCGAAAATTTCTACGTCATTTAAACATTGAATCAAGTAGGTGTGTCCGATGACATGAGTAAGTTGTCTAAATGAAGACAAGATTAATTAGTATCAAAAAAATTAGTTCAATGGAGGTCTATCGTTTCGAAGAATATCTTAATGAAACTCCAAGACCGTCTATTTCACCGTTAGCCTGAAACAGTGTATACCTCATCAGATTTAGAGTTTGATTGAACGATACAACAGCAGACGTTATCAACAGAAGCTCAGGTAGGTTAGAAGCACGACGGCTGAACAATTTAATACGTTTTTGTAAAGTTGAAGGTGTAAAGATCGTAAATTTTTCCAATAAAGAGATTGTCGTTAGATTGGGACATCTTTCCTCATAAAGGGATTCTAGTGTGAGAAGTCTAGAATCCTATTTTTGTGCTCTCAAATAAAAAACAGGAAGCTCAATCGCCTCCTGCAATATTATTGTTCCACTTTTCTTCGTTTACGCCCTCTTCCAAAGGCTAATATTAAAATAGTAATTCCTACTGCTAAATAACCACTCCACCCCAGATGGACGTTATTAAACATTCCTGGAAATCCTGACGTTTCTGCCTCATTTTTATAAATAATATAGAAAGTATACCCATAAGCAATTAGATTAACCCAACTACCAATTTTAACAATCCATTGCGATCTAAACCACGCACCTAAAATAATTAATACGGGGCCTATTAGTAACGCAAGCAATACCTTTTGTTGCCCTAAAGTTTTTAGAATGCTCAATAATGTAGTTGGAGTGCTATATCCCGCTACTACGGCAGAAGCAAACGGTCCAATATAAGTAGAAATGATTAGCAATATCGCACCAGCGATTAAAAGTTTACTACGGAGTGGATGTCCCACCTTTTTAGGTTTGGGTTTCACTTCCGCTTGAGCTGAAGTCGCTGGATCAGTAACCATCGTTTCTGATTCTAAAACATCCTCGGGGGCTTCGAAGTCTTCTACTTCTACATCGGAGTCACTTCTAGCCTCAGCTTCTTTACGATCTTTTTTGTTTTTAAGACCTTGAATCCAATTAGCAATCCCATTTTTAGCTTTCTTTATTCCCATTCGTAACTTTAATTCCGCTTGATTATCAGCTGGACCAACCTTTAAAGCATAGAGATAACCACACAAAACAATCAGAACTAATAAACCAATACCTACAATTCTATTGAGCCATATTAAGACTACTAGAGCAATCACAATCGGTAAAAGTGAAACTAACGGATTATGTTTCACCCAAAGAACAAAATTCTTAATTTGTGACAACCACTCAGAACCGGCATGGGCTTGAGTACGTGAGTGACTATTGGTTTCAGCTTCTTCAGTTTGAGGTTCTTCTTCAATTTCTTCCGCTTCTTCACTGCGTTGTTTGTACATTTCTGCCCGAGTTAATGTTGAAGGCTCATTTTTGGCTTCATTTTCAAGCGTCACCCCACAATTAGGGCAAAAATTGGCTTTCTTAGGCAACTCTTCGCCACAATTCAAACAATATTTCATTATCCATTCCTCATTTAAGTCTAGTTAAAATTCTTTATTTTCTACTTTAAAACATTTTTCCACCCGCTTCAAAGTAACCATAGATTTTTAGCTATTTAATAGCAATTCTTTATACTTTTTAAATATTTCTATTAAAATTTAATTCTTTTACTACCAAAAAAGACCTCGAAAATAGATTTCGAGATCTTTTAATAATCACTAATAAAAATTAGCGATATCTAAAACTATTCTTTTTCAATACTAAAACGGTTGTTGAATAGCGGACTAACAGGCTTGTTTTCATGAATCAAGCGAATTGCTTCACCAATCAATGGACCAACCGAAATGCTAGTAATTTTGTCAATCTTCTTCTCTTCTGGAAGTTGGATAGAATCCGTTACAATTAATTCCTTAATTGGAGAATTTTGGATTCTTTCAATAGCTGGACCTGAAAGAACAGGATGTGTACAACTTGCGTATACTTCTGTAGCTCCAGCATCCATCAAAGCTTGAGCTCCAAGTGTAATGGTTCCAGCTGTATCAATCATATCATCAATCATGATACAACGTTTGCCCTTAACTTCACCAATGATATTCATAACTTCAGCAACATTGGCGCGTGGGCGACGTTTATCAATAATAGCGATTGGTGCTTTTAAGAACTCAGCTAACTTACGAGCACGAGTAACACCACCATGATCAGGTGATACAACTACAGTATCCTGATCAAGACCACGTTCGATGAAATGGTCTGCTAATAGTGGGGCACCCATCAAATGATCTAGAGGAATATCGAAGAAACCTTGGATTTGTGCTGCGTGAAGATCCAATGCAATAATGCGTGTTGCACCTGCACGTTCAATCATGTTTGCAACTAATTTAGCTGTAATTGGTTCACGTGAACGCGCCTTACGATCTTGGCGAGCATAACCATAATAAGGAATCACAATGTTGATAGTCTTAGCACTAGCACGCTTTAGAGCATCAATCATGATCAACATTTCCATCAAATTATCATTAACTGGAGCAGATGTGGACTGAACAATATATACTTCGTCTCCACGAATACTCTCTTCAATATTAATTCTAATCTCACCGTCTCGGAATCGGTCCACCGACGTTTTCCCGAGTTCTACACCAACTGCCTTAGCAATTTTTTCTGCTAAGGGCTTGTTCGAATTCAAAGCAAAAATTTTAAGCTTTGGATCGGAATAATGTTCAGACATGTTTGCCTCCAAAAGATTATAAAATATTAAGTTTATTCAGTTTTTCCATATAATATCATAATTCATTTTGCCCCCTAAAAGCAAGTTACTTACGGTTGGTTTCCCCGTTTTTGTGTTATAAAATTGCTTACTTTAAAGGAAATACAACCATCGATGTCAACTCAGACTATATTTATTGATTTAAGTTAACGAATATTATGCTTTTATTGTTCTTAGCAACTGATTTAACTAAAACACATTCAAATTATAATTTTGTTCATTCAAATATTCTTACACACATTAATGAACACCATATATTGACATTTAAATACGACACCCACTATAATTAGTACCTTGATGTTATTGGAGGGATAGAATTGAAAATTACAGTATTTTGTGGTGCACGTTTTGGGAACCAAAAAAATTATGGTGAAACAGCTCGATTAATCGGCAATGAACTTGCCAAAAGAAAGATTGAACTAGTCTATGGTGGTTCTACATCTGGAACGATGGGAGCTATTAGTCAAGCCGTACTTGAAAATGGAGGAAAAGTGACCGGTATTTATCCTGAGGGGCTATTTGAAGATGAACTTCCTCGAAAAAATACCACGTCCTTTATTCAAACGACTACTATGGCTCAGCGTAAGGAGCTATTAATTAACAGTGGTGATGCCTTTTTAATTCTTCCTGGAGGATTAGGAACTTTAGAGGAACTAAGCCAGCTATTATCAAATATGGCGCTTGGTATCATCCCTCAAAGAAAAATTGGCATTCTAAATATTAATGGTTTTTTATGATAACTTGATTCAACTATTAAATAATTTTATTGATGCTAAATTCATGGATGCATTACGTAAGGATGATTTACTGATTAGTGCTGATTACCAAGTCTTGCTGGAAGAATTGACAGCCTCAGAAAGTAAATCGACTAAACAAGAACTTAGTGCATAATCTAAATTTAAATACCAAAAAAAGGATTGCCATGATAGCCACCCTAAAAGTTAGAATTTAGTCTAACTCTTAGCGGTCACTATCACTATAGCAATCCTTTTTTATTATTTATTATTTTCTTCTTCCGCTTTTAATGCCGCATCGTAAACTGGAAGCTTTTTAAAGTAGCCTTCTTTATTAACTTGGCGTCCGCGGGCAATACCCATTTCAAACTTATTAACGTCGTTCGTAATGGTTGAGCCAGCAGCTACATAACTGTGATCAGCGATGGTAACTGGAGCAACAATATTAGAATTACTTCCAATAAAGGCATAATCTCCAACTGTTGAGTGATGTTTATTCATACCATCGTAATTAACAAATACTACTCCGCAACCAATGTTAATATCCGTACCAAGATCTGCATCTCCAACGTAACTCAAATGCCCCATTTTAGTCCGTGCACCTAACTTAGCGTTCTTAACTTCACAATAGTTACCAACATGTGCAAATTCACCAATCTCAGCTTGAGGGCGTAAATGACTGTGTGGACCAATGTTACTATCATCATGCATGATGGCACTTTCAATTTGTGATGAAGTTACCGTTACACGATCTCCAATTGTTGAATCAACAATCTTCGAATGCGCTCCAATCACTGAACTAGAACCAATCTTAGTATTACCTTGTATTTGAACACCCGGTTCAATGATGGTATCTGGACCGATTTCTACTCCATAATCAATGTAGGTATTTTCGGGGTCAATGATTGTAACACCATTAACCATATGTTCTTCGTTAATTCGGCGTTGCATAACCTTAGTAGCTTTAGAAAGTGCTAAACGATCGTTAACTCCCATTGATTCTGAGAAATCAGCCATTTCATAAGCAGCAACAATTTCGCCAGCATCTTTCATGATACCGATTACGTCTGGAAGATAGTATTCACCTTGGGCATTATCGTTTTTCACTTGATGAAGTGCCGCAAAAAGCTTTTGGTTATCGAAACAATATACACCGGTATTAATTTCCTTAATTTCTGCTTCTTCAGTGGTAGCATCTTTCTGTTCTACAATTTTAGAAACAACGCCAACCTCATTACGGACAATTCGTCCATATGAGAATGGATTTTCAGTACGCGCGGTTAAAATTGTAGCAGCCGCTCCTTTTTGACGGTGATATTCAAAAAGATTTTCAAAAGTTTTAGCTGTAAATAAAGGTGTATCACCACTAACGATCATGGTCATTCCATCTTTATCACCCAAAATTTTTTCAGCTTGTAAAACGGCATGTCCCGTACCCAATTGTTGTTCTTGAATTGCATATTCTGTACGATCACCTAAAAGTTCACGAACCTTTTCTGCCCCATGCCCAACAATGGTAACAATATGATCCATATTCGTTTTTTCAACTTGAGTTAGCATATGGTCCACCATGGCTTTTCCACAAACTTGATGCAAAACTTTATATAGTTTTGATTTCATTCGAGTACCTTGACCTGCAGCTAAAATGATTGTATTTTTTTCCATTATTACTAGCGCTCCTCAATATCCTTAAAGTTTCTTTCAAAATAATTTCCGGCCTTAATTTGGACCTGTCCATCTTGAGATGTATCGACATTTAACAAGGAAGTAAAGTCTTCAATCGCACGTTGTCCCTTGTATGTACCTTCTGCGAAGACGGCAATGCCGGTTAATTCGGCTTCAAATTCTTTCAGTAAATCAACCATGGCATGAACCGTGCCGCCACCCTTCATGTAATCATCCACGATTAAAACTTTCATTCCTCGTTGTAAACTACGTTTAGACAATTCCATTTTTTGGATACGTTCTGATGAACGTGAAACGTAGTTAACTGAAATAGTCGAACCTTCGGTAATCACGGATTCATGACGCACAATAATAAATGGAACATTTAAATAGTTCGCAACCGCTTGAGCTAGTGGAATCCCTTTAGTTTCCACAGTCATAACTGCATCAACATCAGAACGCATATATTCGCTAGCTAACATTCGGCCAATGGCCCGTAAGGTACTGGGATGGCCTAACAAATCAGACATGTAAAGATACCCACCAGGTAGTTTACGACTCGGATCCGCTAATTGTTCAGTTAACTCATCAACAACTTTGTGAGCCTCCTCTGATCCAATTCCCGGAAGATATTTAATACCACCAGCAGCCCCATTAGTAATTTCAATGGTTCCTAGTTGTTGTTTTTCTAAAGTTAATTTCATAATGGATAAATCTTCGCTAATAGAAGATTTAGCGGATGAATATCTTGTAACAAAAAATCCAGAAGTTATGAGCGTTCTTGGATGATTGATTAAATAGTTCGTCATATCAATCAATCGTTCACTTCGCTTCAATTTCATTGGTTTCACTCCACTCTTCTTTTGCGTATTATTCGCAAAAAATTACTTACTTTTTACTTACCAATGAATATAATATCATAGTTCATTAATAATGTTCGGATTTAGACCAAAAATATAATAAAAAGACTGAATCGTTTAGGATTCAGTCTTTTTAATTAATTATCTTTTTTTATAATCATCGAACCAAAATAGATTACACATTCAATTAGCGCAATAAAGAAGCTGACTGGCCAATTAGTTACATAGCCTAAATATAAACCTAACCAGACTCCAATTAAAGCGGCGCTAATCGCAAAGAGCATCATTCCACTTACCGTTTTGGCAACAATCTTAGCCGCAGCTGCCGGCAAGGTTAGCAGTACAAAAATTAGCAATGAGCCCACAATTTGGGCTGCTGTACTAACACTGAGCGCTAATACAACTAAAAATAAAATTGAAACAAAATTAGTATGAATTCCCTTGACTGAAGCTCCGATATGATCAAAGGAATCATATTTTAAGGGCCGGTATAAAAATAAAATAAATACTAATGAAATGATCGTTAACAACAGTACCTGATTAACTTCATCTCGCCCAATCCCGATTACACTACCAAACAAAATATTTGTAGCATAGCTAACATTTTTATTGGAAATCGATAAGAATAAAATTCCTAATCCTAAAAATAAACTTGAAACTGCCGAAATTGCAGATTCTCGTTTGGAAGCTTGTACACTCATTTTACCGATTAAAATCGAACTAACGATTGTAAATAATAGCATGCCGGATAAGGCTTGCCATCCCATAAAAATACCAAAAGCAGCTCCAGAAAAACCAATCTCAGATAACATGTGTGATAAAAATGACATGTTACGTCCTACAACATACACACCCATAATTCCACAAATAATGGCAATGAAGGTCCCTGCAATGTAGGCATTTTGCATAAACTCAAAACTAAACATCTAGCAAGTCCTCCTCATTTTTAATATCAGCTACTTCTCCCAATGCGTAGTGATCTTCTTTTAGCATCAAATAACGATTGGAGTAGCGTTGCATTAAATCAAAATCATGCGTAACGGAAATTACGGTTAAATCATGCTGTTGATTAAAGTGTTGGACTAAATTAAATAGTTCATATTTACGAACTGTATCTAAACTAGCTGTTGATTCATCTAAAATCAATAAATCTGGATTATCCACTAAGGCTTGTGCCAAATAGGCTTTCTGTTTTTGTCCACCCGAAGCTCGCCCAATTCTAGTATTTTGAATATCAACTAAATCAGTTTCTTCAAGAATTTCATCGAGTTGCGTTCGTTCCATTTTGGATAGCCACGGCATTTTTCCGTTTTGTAAATTTAAGGCTACGAAATCTCGAATAGATAAGGGATAATCTCGTTCAATATTCCTAAATTGAGGCACATAGCCTACCTTCGTCCCTTTACGAAATTTGATGCTACCACTCGTAGGCTTAACTTGATTCAGTAGTGCGCGAATCAAAGTCGTCTTTCCGACCCCATTTTCGCCGATAATGCTTAGAAAGTCACGACGATCTACATCAAAACTCAAATTATTAAATAATTTTTGTCCTGGAAAATCCATTGCTAATTTTTGAACCTGAACAAGCGTTTCAGTCATTAATTTTTACCCTCTTGTATTTTACTAATTTGGTTTAACTGTGAAAGCATCCACGTTTGATAATTTTTTCCCTTCGGCATCGTCTCTGTGACGTTCACGATTGGAGTATCGTTTTTCTTAGCTAGCTTTAGAAGCTCATCGATTACTTTATTACCAGTTTGTTGATTATTTACAATAAATTCAATCCGTTTTTGTTTCACATCTTTTTGTAATTTTTCCACCATTTTAGGCGATGGATCTGTTTCATTTTCAATTGCTAAAGCAAAAGCTCGGTCACTAACTTTATACCCGAGCTCATCCAGCGTGTAATCGTATACTGGCTCTGTAACTGCTACTTTTTTGCCAGTACTTTTTGCTCTAATTTGATCAATCTTTTGTTGGATTGGTTGAAGTGATTCAACATATTTCTTAGCATTTTCGGTGAATTCTTTTTGATGTTTTGGATCCTTTTTCCCTAATTCCTTAGCTAAATGGTTAGCTAAGGTTTTCATTGTTGATAATTTATACCACAAATGTGGGTTATCACCATCAACTTTACCCGTGAGTTTTCCCATATTTAAAACCTTAAGCTGCTTTTTTTGAGGAGTGATTTTTTGAACCCAAGTATCTGTTCCTACTCCATTTTCAACTACAATATCCGCGTCGGTCATTAATTTAGCCGTCTTAGTTGTCGGCTCAAAATCATGGGGATCGACTGCTGGATTATCAATAATGTTGGTAACCTGCACTCGATTTCCGCCAACCTTTTTAGCCACTTCTCCATAAAAGTTAAGTGTACTAATCACTTCTACTTTGCCACTGGACTTACTTTTAGGTCCAGCACATCCCGCAACAAAAATAGTGCTAAACAATAACATTGACACTAACCAAATTATTTTTTTTCGCATTTCTTTCTCCTAAAGAGTAATAATTACTATTTACAATAATCAATTATAACAAAAAAATTTTAATATGGGACGTCTAATTTTAAGATAACGTTTTCAAAAATGGTATAATGATAGTATTAATCACGTTTTGGGGGAACTAGTAATGAGTAATTTTATTCTCGATCAACAATACCAAGAAGAAATTTATCAACTATATCTATATGCATTTAATGCGCAAGATAGCGCTAACCGTCGCAATTTCTGGAATCGTCGTTTCCAACACGCTATTCCCTATGGAATCTCCGTTGACGGTCAAATTGAAACTAGTATTTTAAGTATTCCTTTTGAAACGAATTTTTTTGGAACCAATTTTAAAATGAACGGTATTAGCGATGTGATGAGCGCTCCCGAAGCATCTGGTAAAGGGGGCGCGAGCCAATTGATGAAAGCTGCTTTACAGGATATGTATGACAACCAGGTAACTTTGTCCTACCTCGCACCATTTGCTTTCAGTTACTATCGACGCTTTGGCTATGAACAAGTTTTTGACCATGTTACCTACACTATGGCTAGCGATAAATTACCACGTATTTCAAAAAATACCGAAAACGTCCAAGTTAAACGCCTTGACTTTAGTTCAAATACTGATTTACTAAAATCAATCTATCAACAGTCTCCACTAGCTCAACGGGGAGGTTTAAACCGAGCCGATTGGTGGTGGGATTATCTACCTAAAAAATTTGCTAATCGCCAACTGGCCGTAGCTTTTGAACATCAACAACCTACTGGTTATGTCATCTACGAACGTACCGCTAGCGAATTTATCATTTACGAAGTTGCTAACACCGATATCGAAAGTCGCCAAGCACTTTGGAAATTCGTCACCAAGCATGGAACTACTGCCGAAAACTTTATCTATCAAAGCCCTGTCGCTGATATCGATTTTGATCTAGTTGACGAACCTTATAGCGTGACAACTACCGTCCAGCCTTATATGATGGCCCGAATTGTTAATTTGCAAGACTTCTTAGAAAAGTATCCTACATCAACTCCAGCTAAGTTCACCCTGGATGTTATTGATGATGTCCTTTCTGAAAATAATGGACATTGGACTTTTGAATTTGACGGAAAAGTACGTTCAGTTCAAAAATCAAACGTACCATTAGATACCCATACCGCGATTACAATCCAACAATTAACTAAAATTCTTTTTGGATATCGCTCAGCAGCATCCTTTGTAGAACATGGAAAAATCGCCGGTTGGACATCAGATAACGTAAAAAACTTAGATGCCATTACCGTACCTCAGAAACCTATTTTGGCAGATTATTTCTAATTATTGCTAAAACTATTACTTCAAAAAAAACAAACATCTATATTTAACGATGTTTGTTTTTTACTATCTCAGTGCCATTTAGTGTTACCATAATTTGTAAATAGTTTTAAAGGAAGGATTAACGATGGACTACAACATGCCTTTTTTCGAAGAAATCATGCAAGATCCTCAAAATGCAATTTATACCGCCCAAGGATGGCATCCAATTTATAGTATTAATCCCCAAGCAAAAATTTTAATTGTGGGACAAGCCCCCGGAAAAAAAGTCCAAGATACAGAAATTATGTGGAACGACCAAAGTGGTGATCGTTTACGCGCTTGGATGGGAATTTCACGGGATACTTTTTATAATTCTGGTGATATTGCGGTAATTCCAATGGATTTCTATTATCCTGGTAAAGCTAAAAGTGGCGACGTTCCGCCTCGTAAAGAAGTTGCTGAAAAATGGCATCAAAAAATGCTGGATATTATGCCTAACATCCAGCTTACTCTGTTAATTGGATCCTATGCGCAAAAACATTATTTAAATGTTCCTCGCTCTACCACTACAACTAATCTGGTGCAAAATTATCGTAACTTTCTTCCCGAATACTTTCCTTTGGTGCATCCTTCACCTCGTAACAACATTTGGCTGGCTAAAAATCCTTGGTTCGAGCAGGAAGTTGTGCCTGAATTACAAAAAATCGTTCAAAATATCCTTAAAAAATAAAAAACTTTCGAAACAGTTCCCCTGTTTCAAAAGTTTTTTTATTTTAATGAAATTGCATTCCACCATCTACAATAATTGTTTGTCCAGTTACATAATTTGAATCTGGTCCTGCTAAGAATGATACTGCAGCTGCCACATCTTCTGGTTCTGACAAACGTTTTAAGGTAATGTCTTTAGCAAACTGTTGCATACCCCATTCGTCATCTTTACCAGCATTTTGTCCAACTTCATGTGCGATATCCATCATCATCGGAGTTCGTACAATTCCCGGTGCATAAGCATTAACTGTAATACCAAAATCCGCCAAATCACGTGCTGCTACTTGAGTAATTCCTCGGACAGCAAACTTAGTCCCTGAGTAAAGGGCCAAATTAGGGTTTCCAACAACTCCGGCTTGAGAAGTCGCATTGATGATTTTTCCACCATGTCCTAATTTCTTAAATGCTTCCGTTGCTGCTTGAATTCCCCAAAGTACTCCACCTACATTAACGTGATAAACTTTATCAAATTGTTCTGGTGTAATTGTATCAATTGGTGTGGTAGGTCCTAGGCCGGCATTATTGACCAACACATCAAGTCCACCTAGTTCCTGAATCGTAGTCCTAACGGCTTCAAATACATTATCACGTTCTGCTACATTAACCACGATTGGAAGAGCCCTTCCACCATTGCTATTAATTTTTTCAGCAACTTTGTTAGCAGTTTCAGTATTCATATCTGCCACTGCCACCGCAAATCCATCGTTAGCCAATCGGGTCGCAATTGCTGCCCCAATTCCTTGTCCTGCTCCCGTTACTAATGCAACTTTGGTTTTGTTTGCCATCATCCTTCGCCTCTTTGAACTATTTTATTATTTATTTTGCATCCGCTTGGGCCACCGCCGTCATTGCTAACGCATTAATATAATTTAACGGTTGGTCGTAGTTAGGTTGGAAGAACATATCAACCATGGATAAGTCATCAATCGTCATCTTATTTTGAATAGCTAATGAAATTACATTAGCTGATTGAGCACAGTCATATTCGCTATAGAATGATCCACCTAGAACCACTCGTGTTTCTGGGTCCCAAACTAACCGCATTAGGATTGGGGTCGTTGAAAGCATAAATTCGGGACGATAGTCTTGTTCTAAGGTTACAGAGTCTACTTCTACACCCCGTGCTTTAGCTGCACCAACAGTTAATCCTGAACTTGCCATCGTCTTACCAAAGAGTGCTACTGCCGAGCTTGCTTGTGTACCAAGATATTTCATCGTTGGTTTTTCAATGTTATGTCCAATCAAAATTCCTTGACGAACTGCATTAGTTGCTAATGGAATGTAATCATCTTTTCCAGTTGGATTGTAATGAACAACGGATGAATCTCCTGCTGCAAAAATATCAGGGTTCGAAGTTTGCATGTATTCATTAGTAATAATTGCTCCGTTCTTCAACATATCCACTTTGCCCTTCAATAATTCTGTATGTGGGCGGAAACCAACGCAAAGTACAGCATAGTCGGCCGTGTAACTGCCTTTATCGGTTTTTACAGTAATCTGATCATCACCACTAAATCCTTGAACCATTTCGTTCATGGCCAATTTAACTCCGTGATCAGTGTAATCTTTAGCTACTCGATCAGAGATTTCAGGATCAAAATTCTTAGCTAAAACACTTGGTAATCCATCAATCAAGGTTACTTCGCGGCCAGTCAAGGCATATTGTTCAGCAAGTTCCGCTCCAATATAACCTGCACCAATTACAATTACTGAGTTAATGTCATCATCAATTCGTTTTAATTCCGCAGCATGAGCCCAATTTTTGCAAAGTTTAACTCGTTTATTATCGATTCCATCAATCGGAGGAATAATAGGTGCTGAACCAGTAGTTACCACCAATTTATCGTAAGTATCTGTTTTAATTTCACCGGTTTTTAAATCTTTTACTTCTAAAGTTTTATTATCGGGGTCGATACTAAGTACATCATGTTCCATATTCATAGTAGCACCCAACTTAGTTAGGGCTTCCGGTGATGAATAGAACATTTTATTAGGATCTGAAACGTGGTTACCTACCCAAAGGGCGATTCCACAAGATAAAAATGACAAATTATTATTACGTTCGTATACCGTTACTTCATAATCGGGGTGCTCAGTTAAAATTTGTTGCGCTGAGAAGGTACCTGCATGTGTACAACCTACAATTGCTATTTTCATAATTAACTAACCTCCTATTTGTCTATATCTAATTATTAAGCGCTTTCATTGCTTTGTCAACTTAACTCTGGTCCTTTAGAACAAAAAAATGAAACAATAATCGTCAAGTACCGATTATCGTTTCATTAGTTTAAATTTCATGACTGATTTCAGGATGATAAACTAATTTACTAGTTTTTTCACCAAGTTGCTCTAGCAGGTAGACAACTGGGATTTGCGATGTAAAATTCAACGATCCTACTTTATTTTCGGGAATATCATAAGTTAAACTATAGTCCGCAATCTGCGCCAACGTTGAAGCACTATTAGCAGTAATTGCTACAATTTTTGCCCCATTTTGGCGATAATAATTAGCCTGCGTTAAAACACCTTCAGTTTCGCCAGAGACTGATAGTAAAATAATCAATGTTTTAGAATAGTCGCGTTCCGAGATGGGTTGAGGTTGGAAAGGATCGGTAATGGCCAATGTGAGCATCCCATAATTCGATAAAATTCGTGCTCCATATTGTGCCATACTACCACTTGATCCCATTCCAAAGAACAAACGGGTGTTGGATTGTGCAACCACGCGAGCAACTTCTTCCATTTTTTCGGTATATTCTGTTGTAGCAGTCTGTTTTAGAAATTGACCTATTGGACCTAAGTCTTGGCTCAATTCACTAGCAGGAGTTTGATCATTTCGATGGCGTAAAACATACTTAAAATCAGAAAAACCCTCAAATCCCATTTTCTTCAAAAATCTTAAAATGGTCGTAGAAGATACGTGACTCTGCGTGGATAAATCTCGAATAGTCATGGTTTTACACTCTTCTAGATGACTAGTTACGTATTTATACACAAACAATTCCAATTGATTCAACGTTTGAACTTTTTCATAACTAAACATCAACATCACCTCTTTAAAACTTGATTATTCTTAAACAACTTACTATAAATCTTCACCATTAGATGCAATTACTTGTTTGTACCAATCAAATGAATCCTTCTTCGAACGTTCTAGACTACCATTACCTTGGTCATCTTGATCAACATAGATAAATCCATAACGTTTAGCCATTTCTCCAGTACTTGCTGAAATTAAATCGATGCATCCCCATGGAGTATAACCAATTAAGTTGACCCCATCTAAGGCAACTGCTTTTTCCATCTCTAAAATATGATCGTGGAAATACTTGATGCGGTAATCATCATGGACAGCGCCATCGGCTTCTTTTTGGTCGTATGCTCCAAAACCATTTTCCACAATAAATTGAGGTTTGTGCCAACGATCTTGCATCCAATTCATCGAATAACGTAGACCAACAGGATCAATCTGCCAGCCCCAATCTGATTTTTGAACATAAGGATTGTCGACTAAATCACGTGCTTCTTTATAAGCATAGTCGGTATTTTCATCCGTAGATTTAGTTGTAAATGACATATAGTAACTAAATCCAATATAATCAACTGCACCCTTTTTCAAAATTTCTCGGTCATCATCACTAATTTCGACATGGATGTTTTGGCGTTCCCAATATTTAGGAAGCCAATTAGGATATTCACCATTAGCTTGAACGTCTCCAAAGTAGTAACGCGTTTGCATAGCACGTTCAGCCATCATGATGTCTTCTGGCTTAGCAGTTAGTGGATAAATTGGACACATTGCAATCATTGCACCAATTTGATATTCCGAATCAATTTGATGGCCTAGTTCAACTACTTTAGCACTTGCAACCATTTCGTTATGAGCAGCTTGATACATCATTTCTTCCATTCCTGGTGTTCCAGCTTTAACCTTAATGGCTGAATCTTGAAGTAAATGATGAGGATTACTCCAATCAGTTTGATTATTAATCTCGTTGAAGGTCATCCAGTACTTAACTTTTCCCTTATAGCGTTTCATCACTGTTTCGGCAAAACGTACGAAAAAGTCAATCAATTTACGATTAGTCCAACCACCATATTCTTTTACTAAATGATATGGCATTTCGAAGTGTGACAAAGTAATGATGGGTTGAATATTGTATTTTAACAGTTCATCAAACATATCATCATAGAACTTTAAACCAGCTTCGTTAGGTTCGGTTTCATCTCCATTAGGAAAAATTCTAGTCCATGCAATCGAGGTACGGAAGCATTTGAAACCCATTTCGTTAAAAAGTTTAATATCTTCAGGATAACGATGATAAAAATCAATCCCCCAGTGATTTGGGTAAACTTCTCCATCTTTAATACCGTCCGTTACTTTTCGAGCAGTATCTTTGTTTCCAGCGGTCATCACGTCTGCAATGCTAACTCCCTTACCGCCTTCTTGCCATCCGCCTTCAAATTGATGAGCGGCTACTGCACCGCCCCACAAGAAATTTTCCGGCATCTTATAATGCTTTTCAGTCATGATTAAAACCTCACTTTATTTTTCGGCCATTTTTTTATATAAATCAACAATTTCTCCAGCTAGATCTCTAAAAGTAATGGCATTCATGATGTGGTCTTGTGAATGAACCGTTAGTAGTGAAACTTTAGCATGGTTTCCCTTAGCTTCTTCAGTTAACATCCCGGTTTGGACGTTATGAGCTTCAGTCAAAAAACCATCAGATTCTTTTAATTTTTCATCTGCTTTTTCAAAGTCTCCTGCTTTAGCAGCGTTGATAGCTTCAAATGCAGAGCTCTTTGCGTTCCCACCATTAATAATTAGTCCCATGATCACTTCTAGATTTTGTTCTTGTTCGCCCATTGTTATGCTCCTTAAATTTATTTATATAAAAAAGCGCCTCAAAAAACGAAAGCGCTTTTAATTCAAAGCCCAATTAAACCTATACACCCATTGATGTTAGAGCTTCCTTCAATACTTTTTCACCATTCATCATGCCGTAATCTTGCATGTTAATTACTTCTACTGGAATATCTAATTTTTCTTTGAAATTACCTTCAAGGTAACGAACTTGAGGTCCAAGCATTAAAATATCAGGATTCTTTTCAGCCAATTTATTATCTGCATCTGATGCAGCTGTTGCGAAGATTTCTGCATCTACACCTTCAGCTTCAGCAGCTTTTTGCATTTTTGAAACTAATAAACTCGTTGACATACCTGCAGCACATACTAACATAATTGTTTTTTCAGCCATAATGAGTCACTCCTGTAATTTTATTTAATTTGGCGGTTGACTATGAAACCGCTTACGATACAATTGAATTATAAAACGTAGGTACAAATTTTACAAGTACCAATAATTCAAATTCGTTAAAAAGTTATCAATTAGCGTTACTGATAAGGAAAGAAGGCGTTCATCGTTGTATACGAATATCGCAAATGATCTCATTAACAAAATTAAACATCACCTATTTGAAGAAAAATTACCAACTGAATACGAATTGATGCAAGAATATGATGTTAGTCGTAATACCATCCGCAAAGCAGTCGATATTCTTAGTCAAAAGGGACTCGTTCGCCGCGTTCAAGGTAGTGGCTACTATATCAACGATTTTGGACCACGAGCTGATCAAACCATTAACCTAACCATGGGAGTTTCAGAAGGCTTTAATCATCTCAAACTAACCTCACGCGTTATCACTTTCGATCGGGTGGTAGCTGATGAAGCTCTTGCAGCTGAATTTGGGTGCTTAGTCGGCGATGATTTGTATCGAGTAATTCGTTATCGTTTTCGTAATCGTCAAGCATATACCCTTGAATATGCTTATTACGAACGCGAAGAGGTCCCCTTTTTACCAATCGAAGCTGCGCATGATTCCTTATTAGAATTCATTAGAAATGAGTATGGTGTATCCGTCGATACTAGCGACCAATACGTTGGAATTGAATCTTTCACTTCGGAAGCTGCTTTCATTACTGGGCTCCCTCAAGGCGATAAATATATTGTTTTATATCAATCACATTATCGTAAAAATAATGTGTTGTTTAATTTCTCTAAAACTTATTATTTAGACCGCAAAATTCGATTTTATTTCCACGCTTCTAATCAAAGCTAAACCAACGGATTATTTTAAATTAAATTTTTAGTTGACAAACGAAAAGTATTTTAGATATACTCATGGAAGATTAATTCGAAAGTTGGTAATACAAATGAGTCTTTTACATTCAACACATGTAAATAATGGTTGGCAAAGCCGGTAATTAGGTTGTAATTTTGTCTAGGCAAGATACGACCTGAATGACAGATCGTATCTGTGCCGGCTCATTTGTGATGAACAAACGATAACAACAAGCCCGCATGGATTTTATACACATCCATGTGGGCTTTTTTTAGGCAAACCCCATGGGCTTGCCTTTTTTTATTATAAATTTAGAGGAGTGGAACTTGTTATGAAGAGAATGCTTAGCTTTATCGCCATTATTTTTATTTTTTTAGGATATGCATTTGTTGCTGAACAAAAGCATACCTCGAACCATCGAAATGAGACTAAACGCATTGGTTTATTACAATATATGGATCAGCCAGCGTTAAAACAAATTCAAAAGGGAGTTTATGCTGGTCTAAAAGAGTCCGGTTATACAGTCGGAAAAAATCTCAAAGTTGATTATCAAAATGCTCAAGGTAATCAAAGCAACTTGAAGACGATGAGTGAAAAATTCGAAAATGAAGGAGTTGATTTATCAATCGGGATTACCACTCCCGCCTCAATTTCCTTGGCTAATACAACTTCGACTACCCCCATTTTAATGAGTGGAGTTACCGATCCACGAAGTGCTTCCTTGGTACAAAATTTAAAGCACCCTGAAAAAAACATCACGGGAGTTTCCGATCAAGCACCACTAGAAGAACAATTAGAATTAATCCAAAAATTAATGCCAAATTTAAAAACATTAGGAATTATCTACACATCTAGTGATAATTCTGCAATTACTCAATTTAAAAAATTCAAACAGTTGGTATCTAAGACTGGAATTAAACTTAAAGCTTATTCGATTTCAAACTCGAATGACTTAAACCAAGTTTCGCAAAATATGGTTCAAAATGTTGATGCTGTCTTCGTTCCTACTGATAATACGATTGCCGGTGCTATGTCAACCCTCGTTAAGAATGCTAATGCTGCCAACGTCCCCATCTTTCCAACCGTTGATTCTATGGTTAAAGATGGTGGAATTGCCACCTACAGTGTTAATCAATATCAACTCGGAGTCCTTACTGGTAAAATGGCTGCTCGCGTCTTAAACGGCGAAAAAATTAGTCAGACACCCATTGAATTTATCAAGCATGGTGATTTAACTATTAACCTTAAACAAGCTCAAAAACTAGGTATCAAGATTCCTAAAGATTTAATGCAAGAAGCACAAAAGAAAGGGGAATTAATCAAATGAACTTAATCACATCTTCTATTGGACAAGGGCTACTCTGGGGCCTTCTAGGGGTAGGACTATTTCTCACCTTTAGAATTTTAGATTTTCCTGATATGACGGTTGAAGGAACTTTTCCACTTGGCGCAGCCGTTAGCGTTACTGCCATCACTAACGGACTCAATCCACTGATCGCGACATTACTTGCTTTTCTAGCTGGTATGCTTGCTGGGCTAATTACTGGCCTCCTTTACACCAAAGGCCGTATTCCAATCCTATTAGCCGGCATTTTAGTTATGACGGCTTGTTACTCCATTAATTTGCGGATTATGGGAACTTCTAACGTTTCACTCCTAGGAAAACAAACCTTATTCAGTGGGCAATTCTTTGCGTCACTACCTAAATTTTTTGATAGCGTAGTCCTTGGACTGATCATTATTACCATTGTTGTAGCTATACTGGCCATCTTTTTACAAACTAATCTTGGGCAAGCTTTTATTGCCACAGGTGATAATGAAAAAATGGCGAAATCCTTAGGGATCAATACCGATCAAATGAAAAATATGGGACTTATGGTTTCAAACGGTATGATTGCAGTATCTGGTGCACTCATCGCTCAAAGTGATGGATACGCAGATGTTAATATGGGGATTGGAATTATCGTAATTGGCTTGGCTTCCATTATTATTGGAGAAGTAGTTTTTGGCGAATTAACCATGAATCAACGTTTAGTAGCCGTAGTATGTGGAAGTATTATTTATCGTTTCGTCCTCCTACTGGTACTCAAGGCTGGATTCAATACTAACGATTTAAACCTTATCTCATCGTTGGTCTTAGCGCTCTGCTTAATGCTACCAACGTTACGGAAAAAATTTCATTTTGACCGAATTTTAAAACATGGGGTAGCCATGCCAACTAAGGAGCGTGATTAAAATGGAACGACCTGTTATTTTAGAACTTAAAAATGTTTCAGTCTATGTTAATCGCCACACGACTGAAGAAATTCAAATTTTGAAAAACATTAATCTAAAAGTCTATAAGAACGACTTCATCACCCTTTTGGGTTCCAACGGTGCCGGAAAGTCTACTTTATTCAATGTCATTGCCGGTAATCAACCCATCGATGAAGGACAGATTTTGGTAAATGGTCACGATATTTCTAATATGTCTGAAGAAAAAAGAACTAAATTTATTAGTCGCGTTTTTCAAGATCCAAAACTTGGCACTGCCCCTCGCATGACGGTAGCCGAAAATCTTTTACTTGCTACTAAACGAGGCAGCCGCCGAAACCTTAAATTGCGCCGTTTAAAGCAGCATCTCGCTGAGTTTAAGCAGATTACTGCAACGATGCCCAATCGCTTAAGCGAACGTCTTAAAACACCTACTGGCAACCTATCTGGTGGTCAACGACAGGCCTTAAGTTTCTTGATGGCTACCATTAAGAAACCAGCTATTTTACTATTAGATGAACATACTGCTGCCCTAGATCCCAAGACTAGTGCCGAGTTAATGGAAGCAACGCAAACTCGAGTTACTGAAGACGAATTAACTGCCCTCATGATTACTCATCAACTTTCTGATGCTGTAACCTATGGCAATCGATTACTAGTAATGAAAGACGGACGAATTACTCAAGACTTAGATGCCGTTACAAAAGCTAATACTAATATTGATGAATTAATGATTTATTAATATTAACTAAGCAAACAAATTCCATAGGAGTTTGTTTGCTTTTTTGTTCATATTGTATATGCTTTATAGGAGTTATTTTCAACCCTATAAAAACGTTTAACTTGCGATTATATCAACGATTGTAAACGGATACATTACGTGTTAATATTAGCTCGTAAGTAAGAAAATACATAAGAAGAAGGCGTTTAAAATGAAAGAAAATTTTGATTTCCTTATGCCTAGTGTCAACTTCTTTGGCTCTGGAGTTATTGCAAAGATTGGTGACCGCGCTAAGATGGTCAATATGTCTAAAGTATTGATCGTTACTGATAAATTTTTGGAAAAAATGGAAAATGGACCCGTTGAACAAACCCTTCGTTCACTTGATCAAGCTAGTGTCGATTACGTTATTTACAACGGAGTAGAGCCTAATCCTAAAGTTAGAAATATCCAAGAAGCAAAACAAGTTTATTTGGATAATGACTGTGATGGAATTATCACTATTGGTGGTGGTTCAGCTCATGATGCTGGAAAAGGTACTGGTATTATTTTGACGAATGGCGACGATATCACCAAACTTGCTGGAATCGAAACGCTCGAAAATGCACTTCCACCATTGATCGCGGTTAATACTACTGCAGGAACTGCTTCAGAATTAACTCGTCACTGCGTTATTACCAACGAAGAAACGCATCTTAAGTTCGTAGTGGTTTCGTGGCGTAATGTTCCCCTCGTATCATTTAATGATCCAAAATTAATGCTTGGGGTTCCACCTGCTCTAACTGCTGCAACTGGGATGGACACATTTGTCCAAGCCATTGAACCTTACGTTTCTACTAACCGCAACGATATTACTGATGGCCAATGTCTCCAAGCTATCAAGTTAGTGGAAGAAAGCCTTCGTGAAGCTGTATCTAACGGTGAAAACCTAGAAGCTAGAACTAAGATGGTAGAAGCTGAAATGTTGGGAGGGATGGCTTTCAATAATGCCGATCTTGGTTACGTACATGCTATGGCCCATCAATTAGGTGGACAATACGACGCTCCTCATGGAGTTTGCTGTGCTATCCTATTACCAATTGTAGAACGCTTCAACTTAGTTGCTTGCCCTGATCGTTTCGCAGACTTAGCTGTCGCCATGGGTGAAAATATCGACGGCCTTTCCATTAGAGCTGCCGCTGATAAAGCTATTGATGCTATGCAACAACTTAACGACGATGTTGGTATTCCAAGAAGTATCAAAGATTTGGGTGCTGATCCTAAAGATTTCGAACTAATGGCTGAAAATGCTTTGAAGGATGGTAATGCCTTCTCCAACCCACGCAAAGCTACTAAGCAACAAATTGTGGAACTTTTCCAACAAGCTTACGACGCAAAATAATTACTCAACAAAAAAAGATGAACTGAGATTTCTGATTCAGAATTCTCGTTCATCTTTTTTATTTGGCAACTTTTTTATTACTTTTAACACTAAAGGAAAGAATTAATCCTACGATAATTAATGCAATCGTAAAGTAGAAACCATAGTGTGTACCATTAGTGAAGGCAGCATTCAAATGACCTTTACCAAAATGATTCTGATAAGCTACTTGTCCGATTCCTAATAAACTTGTTGCTAAAGCAGTTGCAATCGCACCAACGATTTGTTGCATGGTATTCATGATCGTACTACCGTCACCAGATTGGGGACCTTCAAGCGAATTTAAAGCATATGTTTGAGCTGGTGACATTGCCAAAGGACAACCAATCATCAAAATAACATGAGCAATAATTAAATAAGCAATTGAAGTATTTACCGTAGTACATACCAACATAATTGCACCAATTAATGCAACCACTAGTCCAATACGAATTGGTGCTTTGGCACCGATCTTGTCGTATAAACGTCCTGCAACCGCTGAAACAGCGGCATTAATTACACCACCAGGAAGCATGATAATTCCAGTTAGTGCAACTGGTAATAATAAACCTTTTTGAATGTACATTGGTAATAAGTACATTGCTGATAAAATAATACCAAAATCAAGCATAACTAAGATTGCACCAGTTCTAAATGCAGGAATGGCAAAAATCTTTAAATTTAGGACAGGTTCAGCAAGCGAAAGTTGACGTTTGACATAAAATGCCAAAACGATAATTCCAAGTGCTAAGATACCTAATACGATTGGCGAACCCCAGCCTTTTTCACTAGCAAAACTAACACCAGTTACTATACTAGCAAAGCCGATAATTGATTCAATCAATGAAATTACATCAACTTTAGGTTTAGTAAGTTCACCAACATCTTTTAATCCAAAAATAGCTAGTAACAAAGCAATTGCTAAGAAAGGAACGAACATCCAAAAAATCCAGTTCCATGATAACTTAGCTAAAATAATACCTGTCAATGTCGGTCCAATGGCTGGAGCAAACATAATTACCAAAGCACACATGCCCATTGCAGCACCTAATTTATAAGGTGGAAATACTAACATGGCTACGGTAAACATCATAGGTAAAATTAAACCAGTAGCGATTCCTTGAATCATTCGACCAACCAGTAATAATGCAAAGGTTGATGATAGAGCTGAAATAACAGAACCTACAATAAACGCTAATAAACCAAAAATAATAATCTGTCTAGTTGTAAACCATTTTGATATTAAACTAGAAAAGGGCAATACCACACCAATCACAAGCATGTATCCCGTAACTAACCATTGGATAGTACCCGTCGTCACATGAAACGGTCTCTTTCTGATAAGAATGCCTGTTGAAAGTTATCTAACAACTAAGACAGAAATTGGGGCATGTTTAGCCATAAGTTACTTATTTTAACTTTAATTTCTTCGAAAGTATGCTTGAAAAAAAATACAGAACAGAAAAGACAATCAGTACTATGTCTCCCCCAAATTTCTGAAATATAAGGGTGACTATTATTGGTCCCACAAAATTGCTTAAGCCTGATCCTAAATTTAAAACTGATACTGCTGTTGATTTATCGTTTGGCATCATAGCTGGTATTAAGGCTGAAAGTGGTCCAAATGCAGCAACTCCAAAAGCGAATAGTGTAAAAGAGCACAGCATCAATATATAATTTCCTGGGAAAAATTTAGCTCCTAACATAATAACCAAACACGAAACACCTGTAAGCGTGCCAGAAAAATAAATGAGCACTTTTTGCCAGCCTATTTTATCCCCTAAATTTCCAAAGTATAGACTTGCAAAAGAATTGATAATATAACAAGCAGACCAAATGGTACTCCATTGAATTAGGGTAAATTGATGTTGAACTAAGTAAATTGGCATCATTATTATAAAACCAAATTGTCCAATATTATTTATTGTTTTCACAATCATCCCATAAAAAAATCTACTATCTTCTACCATGATGAATAACCCTTTTTTTAATTCTTGTAAAAGAGTTGTATTCTTATCTACTGTTCTAACATTTTTAATTGTAAACACCAGAGAAGCTCCCAAAACACAAAATACGCATCCAATGCATAATAAATCTATAGGTGAAATATAGTTTAATAGTTTAGCTGATAATGAGGGACCAATAATTGTCATTCCCAAATTAAAACTAAGCCAAAAACATGCCGTTGCTTTACCTAGATTAGACGTCCTTACTCTCAAAGTAATAAGAACTAGAAAAGAATACGCAAAAAGAGGATAGCTAATTCCTCTGAACGTATAAGCACATATAATTAATAAAAAGTTATTTTTGTTCAAACCTAAAATTAAGATCCCAGTTGTAATTAACAACGAAATAACGCCGACAGCCATGGTATGTTTGATTGAATATTTATTTATTAAAAAACTTGTAATCCACGACATTATGGCTACTGACATACCATATAAAGTAAACATAAATGAAACGTCTTTAATTGAAAATCCTTCTGAAACTAAATAAGAAGAAAACCAACCAGTCTCAATAGTTGCTCCGAGCATAAATATAGTTAATCCAACAAAACCTATTAATAAATCTCTAGAAATTCCAAACTTATTTATAATTCTCATTATTCAAAACACCTACCCTAAAAAATTAGCTAAGAAGCAATTACTTCTTAGCTAATTAATTATTTCGTCTTTACTAAGAATGACAAAACACCATACTCATCAATTGTGCTCGTCATAGTTTGTTCTTCCTCCAACGCATTAATACGTGTCACTTGAAATCGATCAAAGTAAGTGTCAATTGGTAGTTGAATTGGTTCATTTGTTGGATTTTCAAAACGGATAACAAATGCATCTTTCTCATAGTAAGAGTTATATACACTCGAAACTAGATTCTCAATACTCATACCTTGAAGTACGCTATACTCACGTTCTATAAAAATATTTTTATCAAATTTTTGAATTTTATTATCAATTCGATTAATAAAATAATTTAAATTTTGATTCTGATATGCTATATTTGGTAGTATTTTTTGATGTTTCCATTCAGCTAATCTTAATTCGTTCGGATTAACCTTGTCCTTCTTTATCCAAAATTCAAATGACATTTTTTGATGTTCTAGCTGTGCCATAGGCGTATTTATCATAATATGTCCTTTTTTGGTTGTATCGCCAGATGCTCTACCTGGTCGGTAAAGCAAATTTGGTTTTCCTAAACTATCAGTTGTAGCTACCAATGTAAAATAAATTTTATTACCTAAATATTCGTATTCTCTAGTATCAGTTGTAAAGACGTTAAAACTATAATTATCTGTATTAACTGAAACTTCTTTATCAAAAGGTTCTACATTTACAGGCATCTCAACATACTTATCTTTCCAATGATTTAAAGGTATATTTTCTCTTTTTATATACCCAAATGGTATTGATGCTTTAGCATACTTAATAACTTCGCCCATATTTAAAGCTAAGCGCACCCGATGGTTTAAAACTGTATTTTCAAAATCAACTTTTATCTTTATTTCATCGTTTTTATCTATTAGAAAATCTATCTTGAAATTAAATTCTTTATTACTCGTATGATTGATCCTATCTTCCAATGTATAAGGTAACTTTACGTTACCTTCTAATTTCATTTCCTCATACTCTCCAAAACTATAACAAATGCAATGGTTAAATTCTAATCTACTAGCCATCGCATTTTTTAAAGGTGAAAAATCATACGTATCTCCCGCATTACCTTCATCTATTAGACTAACAAAATCAAATATTTTAACGTTTTGATCTTTATATATCACAGTCGATCCATCAAATAAAATTTCAATTTTTTTGCCTTTAATACTTTTATTTTTAACCATGACCTTTTGTTCATCATAAGAATCTGAATTAAACCTATACACCTTAAACCCTAACGGAGGCAATTCACATTTAATTTCAATGGTTAGTATATAGTAACCATCTTCCGTAATATATTGATTTCCTGCTGGAGTTTCATTTAAAATATTTTCTCTGCTATCAACATACTTTGAATTTAATACTTGTGATTCAATTTCTTCAAAACAAATATTGGGATTTTTAGATAAAACAGTCACTGTTTTATTACCAATGAATTTTTTTACAGACGAATTAACAACTAATATTTCATTTTCCTTCATATCTAAGTAATCACTTATTTGTTTTAAAATTATATTTTCAATACTATTACAAATTTCGTTACTTTCTTTTAATCGATGTTTTATATCGTTAGCAACACTATCTGAGACACATCCCGATAAACTATCATGCGCTTGGCATTCAAGTAATTTTTTCCAAGCCAATACTAGTAGCCTGTTACTTAAATTAATTCCTACCTTTTTTGCAATAACCATTAAAGGTTCAATCCTAAAAGTTAATTTATCTTCCAGATGAAAAATTTCTTGCTTTATATCCATCCTTACAGATCCAATTGTTTTATGAATTCGCGCAAGTACTGGATCTCTTAATTCCCCCTTATACGTCTCAAGACTGGATGCATCTTTCTTTAACGTCTCAAGAAAATTAGGATAGCTACTAATTTGATAGTTGTATTTACCAATTTTATTAATTTTGTCTATTTGCTTCTTTAAGTCATGAATAATTGCTAACTGGTCATTACCAGAAGGTATTAAAATATCTTTATCCACATACGCTTTAATAAATTTCACTGCAGGATCTAATCTACCGTCTACAAAATCGACAGAATCTTCAAGCAGCATCCCTGTTCCATATCCTTGTGGCATATTAATAGCATAAACTGTATTTTTATTGCCCATACCAGCCCACTTAAAATATGGTGATTTAACGTGTTTATTTAGATTTAAACCTCGCCACATTACTATATTATCTAATCCTGCTTCTTGAAGAATAACAGGCATTTGTGCATTAAAACCAAACGTATCCGGTAAATATCCTATACACATTTTTTTTCCGTACTTTTTACTCTCAAAGTCGCCAATCATTGCATTACGTAAAATTGCCTCTCCTGATGTAAAATTAGCATCTGATTGTGTATACCAAGGACCAATAAATAATTGATTCTTTTTAACTAACGTTTTTATCTCTGTAATTTTTTCTGGATATAAAGATATAAACTCGTCAAGAATAGATAATTGTCCATCTAAAACAAAATTAGCTTCTTTGTGCTCTTCTAGTTCTGTCAGAACATCTGAAAAAAGTTGATCACTCAATACTAAAGCATCCATCGAAGTAAAATACCATTCACGATCCCAATGTGTATGATTAACGATATGTACATTTGTCATTATGACTCCCATTCCGCTTCGTCAAAGCTGTAATCTTCTTCATCTTTGTTTAAGTTATCGTTGTCACCTGCATCCTTACTCCTAAGAATCACATTAAATAAAGCAACAAATATTGAACCTGTTGCAATTGAAATTACGTAAATTGGCCAGCTTTGTACCGTGAACCATCCATAAAAACCACTAATAGGTGCTTCATTAACCGCACCAAGTCCCACTGCCATTGCCGACCCGATAGCTGATCCGATAACAGTTGAAGGGACTACTTTAGTCGGATTTTCAACAGCAAATGGAATCGCTCCTTCACTAACACCAACTAATCCCATGATGATTGCTGACTTTCCAGCTTCACGTAACTCAGTGTTATACTTATTCTTTGCAAATATAGTCGCTAATCCTAATCCAATTGGTGGAATAATAATAGCCACCTGTGCTACCGTATTAGGAGCATAGACCTGACTTGTTAATAACGCCATTGCGGTTGTTACAGCTGCTTTATTAACGGGCCCACCTAAATCAAAACCTACCATCGCTCCTACAACAGTAGCCATAATAATTTGATTTCCTCCACTCAACCCATTCAACCAATGCTCGAGACCAACGTTTAACGCTGTAAAAGGTACTCCAATAACATAATTAATTAACAACAGGGTTCCTAATGTTCCTAATACTGGTACCAAAAATACCGGAACAACAGATTCCATTGTTTTAGGAAGTTTGATATTATCCTTAATTAAAAGACAAATGTACCCAGCAATTAGCCCAGATGCAATTGCTCCTAAAAAGCCAGCGTTAATATCCTTTACTAGCATCCCTCCAACTAACCCCGGTGCAACGCCTAACTTATCCACTACAGAATAAGCAATAAATGCCGAAATAATTGGAAACATCAGCCCTAGTGCTGTTCCTCCAAAGCCATCAATGCTATGAAGCAACTGGATAACCGCATTACCACTATGTACATATTTTTCATCCCAAATATCCTTGATCCCATATATTGAACCTCCAACACGGGATATTGCCATAATAACAGCACCCGCTATAACAAGTGGTATCATATAGCTGATTCCTGTCAGAACATGATTCTTAATTTCAGATAATACATTTTTCATTTGTACGTACCTCCTTAATTTTCATCAACTAACGCAAGTGCATCATCAAGTACCTTTCCAGCATTTTTTATAGGTGCTGCAACTGGGACTTTTAAAATTTTTTTGTTAATAAATCTATCTTCATCTCTTACTTTTGTATCAACAGCAAAAATAACTACTTCGCCAATTTCACAATCCTTTTTAGTTAAAGCATTATCAATTCCTGTTGCTCCTTGAGTTTCAACTTTAATTAAATATCCCTTCTTTTTAGCTTCCTTCTTTAAAGCTTGTGCTGCCATATATGTATGTGCAATTCCAGTTGCACATGCTGTAATTGCAATAATTTTTCTTTTCATTTTTTCCTCTTTCATTATTTAATAATTTACGATAGAAGTTCGACTACACATTTTTCTGTTTTAGCTTCCTTTAATTTATTTACCAATTGATCATCCATCAACTTAACCGCGACTTCAGATAATAATGCCAAGTGTACTTTCCCTTTTGCTATATTAGGAATCGCCAACATTACTACTATTTTTACTGGTTTATTATCAAGAGCATTCCATTCTACTTCATGATGTAACTTAGCAAAAATAATTGCTGGTTCGTTTACAACTTCACTCTTACCATGTGGAATTGCAATAGCATTACCAACTCCTGTTGTTGAATGTTCATCACGTTCTAAAACAGATTTTACGTACGCATTTTTATCAGAAATAACTCCTTGTTCTAGCAATACTTGTGCCATTCGAGTTATAACATCTTTCTTATTTTTTGCTTCGAGCTCTAGCATTACCCTTTGGGAATTAAATACTTCTAATACTTTCATTTCTAAATTCCTTCTTTCAGATAGCAAACAATATTATCTGGACTTTCGTTCTTCAAGGTATGTTCTTTATGTTCCTTATTTTCCTCAATAATTTCTAACAATGTATCAAATATTTGATCTAATTGGTTAGGCGTTTCGTTCTTAACACAAATAAAAAAAATAAATCTCACATTTTGTCCTAGCCAATTAATCTCGTTCTTTAAACGTATAAAAACAATTGCTGATTTGTTTATAAATTCTGCTTTTGCATGTGGTGTAGCATATTTTTCAAAAGCTGTTGACGATAGTCTTTCTCTTTCTAATGCGCTTTCTGAAACACCTTTTTTAGCATAATTTAATTTAACTAATTGTTCGCCAATGAAATTAATTACTTCTTCTTTTGTTAAAAGTTTCTTATCCAAAAAAACTAACTCTGAATTTATTAATTTACTAAATTCTATGTTACGATTATTTTTAGTTTTACTACTAACTTCGATAAACCGTTTGATATTTCGTTCGTCCTCTTCGTTAACAAGGGGTGACACTACTATCAAATGGTGCCCAGGTAATGTTATTTTCACGGTAGATAACACTAAATCTTCTTCTATTTTGGTATCATTTAGTTCTTGTATTGAAACGATTCGACTAATTTTTATTTCTTGAAAAGTTCTTCTTAATCTTGCCGCTAATAAACGTGAAGTTCCTTTCCCAGTACTACAAACTATCAGCACCCGTATTAAATATTTCCGTTTCATTTTCAAGCTTTCTCTTCGCGTCTGAACATACATCGCTACATAAGCTATTTCACTCTCTGGAATTGATATATTGTAAAATCTTTCAAGTTCTCTACATATAGCTATCGCTTCTTCAAACGATAACGGAAATTTATTTTTTATATCTTGGATATATGGATTAATTACTGGTAATTTGCGCTGAATTCGTTCAAATGCAGTTTTTAGATGATGAATTAAACTACCATCCACATATTCTGCGATTACTGTATTTGTTGTTAATATAATTCGTTTTATATCATCATCATTAACTTTTGTGACTGTATCTTCTGAACAAATCACTGTGTTATCTCGAATATATTGTTGTATATATTCACTTTCCGTTTCCGGTATTGTAATATTGAAAATTATTTCAATATTTTTTAGTAACAATTGTAGACTTTCTGAATAATGTAATCCCTTTACCTTAAATTTATCTCCCATTTTAACTATGTTTTTACTATTTATTCTTTTGATAGTAATTAGCATTACCAAAATTAAAGTTTGATAATTCAAATCACTTATATTCAAATGTTCACTATTCAAATATTTTTGTACAATGTCATTAATATCTTTCAATTTATCAACATCGATAAATTTATTAATAAAGTTTGGAACATCTTCAAGTAAATGAAAATATTGATTACCTTGTTTAGTTATTTGCCAGTTCTGGTCCCAAAAATATTGGATTAAATCCAAAGTCAATTTACGTCTTTCATATTCTGAAATATTCAGAAATGAACCTTTCCCAGGAACACTTTCAATCTTGTTATGAAATTTATTAAAAACTTCATTAACCTGCTGCATATCTTTTTCTAATGTAGTTTTACTTATATACAAAGTATTTGATAATTTTTGGTATGTAAAATATTTATAATTATCCAATACTTCAAAGCATAAAAATTTAATCCTCTCTTCCCTACTATTAGGTATTTTTCCTTCTTCATCCCTTGTTATAGACTTCCTAATAGAATTAAGATTACCATCCAAAAAAATTCCAACTTTTGGTTTCCTTATAAGAGCTATATCACTTCCTTTAAAATAATCGTCAATAGCATCTAAGGACTTTGAAATTGTCTTATCTGACAAATTCATCCGCCTTGCTATATTAGATATAGTTTGCTTAGGACTTTTTAGAAGAATATCAATAATATCGTATTCTCTAGCATCTAACACATCAAACGGTCTCTTTCTGATAAGAATGCCTGTTGAAAGTTATCTAACAACTAAGACAGAAATTGGGGCATGTTTAGCCATATACGAAGCTTGAGAACCAAAATATTTGGCCATCCCTGTTTTAGAGGATGAACCGATTACTAACAAGTCCGGATCAACACTAGGAATCACATTTTTTACAATAGTTTCCCCAGCTTCGCCTTCTGCTATGTATGTTTGTACTTTTTTAATGCCAAATTCCAAGGCAATTTTTCGATAGTTTTGGAGATGTTTTTCCAATTCAGTTCGCTTTTGCGTAATGAAATTTTTATCTAAAGCTTGGTAAATATTAATGTCATTTTCTTCAATTACCGTAACCAAATCTAACTCAGAATCATCCTGTTTAGCACGATTCATTGCAAAACGGAATGCCAACTGCGCATCAGGGGAGTCGTCTACCCCCACCAAAATCTTACTAAATCTTTTCGGATTAAATTCTCTTGAACTCATGATTTTCCCTCCATGCTAATCCCTATTATCATTTTGAATATGGTAGATTATCAAGCTCGGTTCGAACTAATAAAACATCCATCAATGCAACTCTTGTAACATAGTCCGCTACCGAACCAATCATTGCTCGTTGGAACGCGTTCAACCCCGTTGCCCCCATCATAATCAAATCTGTTCCCAGTTTTTCAGGCATCTCTGTAGCGATAATGGCCTTAGGATCGCCAGCTTCCACATATACCTCAACATCTTCAAAATCATATTTACGTTTGATTTGGTCCTTCAAATCTTCAACATACTCTTTAGCTCTACGAAGGGATACTTCAACATAATCCATGTTACTGCCCATATGTCCGTACACATCTAAAAACCGTGAAGATTGAATTACAGTTAAAATATCTAAGTGAGCATGGTTACGCTTCGCCACAAAAATCGCTTTTTTCAAAGCTAATTCGCCCTTAGGAGAGCCTTCAACTGGCACTAAAATCTTCTTATATTCAAGCATATCCATTACTCCTCTATACGTTTCTGTTATCATTATAATAAATTTTTTAAGATAGCGCTACCAATAATGCCTTAGAAAAAAGCGAGTCCCCGCTCTTTTCATTTAAAATTATCTTAAGAAGCGGTGAGCCACCATTACCATTTCTTGGTTAGTCTGCACAAGTCCATCTTTTATCCATTGTACAACCATTTGGTTTAGTCCTCCAGCCACAAAATTAACCCACATCACTGGGATATCCGTCCGAAGTTTAAAGATTCCTTGTTCAATTAAATCTGTTAAATAAAAGTTTAGTTTATCATACAAGCGATCATTTAAATCAGCATGAATTAGGGCTTCAATATACGAAGCATTCCGCCGACAGATTGAGAAAAACGCTTCTAAAAAGGTCCCAATATCATGATTAGGACGTACCATCAGATAGTTAAAGAAGTCAGTAAAAATTTGATCTATTTTATAATCAATAATCTGATCTTTAGTTTTAAAGCTTCGGTAATACGACATTCTAGATACCGACGCCGTTTGACAAATATTACTTACCGATATACTGGCTAAGTCATTATCTTTTAACAACTCAAATAGTGCATCGATGATCTTCTGTTTTGTTGCTTCATGATTAGCCATTATTATATACCTCACAAAATTCGAACTAAATATACTTCATGACAAAAGCCCTTCAAGCTATTTACGATATGCTTGGCTCGGCTTGATTTTGACGCAACCCCAAATACCGTTGGCCCAGTCCCACTCATTTGAGCTGCATCTGCCCCGTATTGTTTAATTCGATTTTTAATTTTTAAAACTTCCGGATGTTCTTTTCCGGTTACTTGCTCTAAAACATTGCCCATATAACGACAAATGTCTGTATAATCTTCACGCTCAATTGCATCTAAAATTGATTCGATATTAGAATGTTGGAGCTCTTTGTGTTCGATTTTACTAAGGATATACGGCGTCGACACACTAAGTTTCGGTTTGGCAATCACCACCCACATAGGAGGTAATTTTTTTAAAGGAATTACTTTTTCACCTTTTCCCAAAACATGTGCCGTCCGGCTATACACACAAAATGGTACATCGGAATCAATTTCTAAACCAATTTTAGCTAATACTTCTAAGCTAAGCTCAAGATTCCATAGTTTATTTAATCCTCGTAAAACGGCAGCAGCATCAGACGAACCTCCGCCTAATCCAGCTGCAACCGGAATGTGTTTACGTATTTCTATAATTACTTTGGCACGTACGTGATATTTTTCTTGTAAAATCCGGGCAGCTTGATACGCCAAATTACGACTATCGTTAGGTAAAAAACCGGTATTCGTTCGAACTTTAATTCCCATTTTACCAGGAATACTTTCGATTTTTACATAATCCGCTAAATCGACCGAGGTCATAATCATGTTCCATTCTGGTAATCCATCAGGATGATTAAACGGCGTATCCAAAAATAGGTTTAACTTGGCTGGAGCTTTCTCGGTGATTTCCATCTACTTCACCTGTTTCGTTTGCTTTTAACCTAAATTATACTAAAAAATGGTAAAAATAAAAAAGGCTAATAGTCATAAAAGCTTAAATGCCCCAACTATCGCCAATTTAATTAGATATTAGTCTTCATCAAATTCTTCAACGTCATCATCATCAAGCTCAATTGACAGCTCAGCTTGGTCGATTTCATCATCAAAGTTAACTTCGATGTTTCTTGTCAAAATATCCGTGTAACTGTATGACACACGTTCGAAGGAGTTCTCGTCTTGATCCAAATCTACTACGAAAACGGCTGGATATGTCATATGCAGGCGGCCACGACGCTTAGTAATCTTTTTACGTCCGATTTGAGCAACCACCAGTAATTCTTCCCCGATGCGACCATCGAGCTTATCCTTAATTGTAGCTAGTGTGTTTGGCATTAACTTCACCTTCCCATGTGAAACATTCTATCATAGTTTCACAAAGTTTGCAATTTTACCACACGTACAATTTAATATCAACGCTTTACATTTCATTTTTTTATGCTTCAAGCCCATGAAAACGGATTATTTTCGTTTAAGGCCTTCAATTTGAATCCGATTATGCAATTTAATGAAATCCAGCACGGTTAATCGCTCTGGTCGCACTTGTGGATCAATACCTAAATCATCCAAAACATTTTGGATTTTAGCTTTGATTTCCGGTTCTTTACCATAAAGTCCCTGCATATTGTTCCAAATATTTTTACGACGGTGCATAAAGCATCCGTGAACCGTCTTAAAGAAGTCTTTGTCGTCTTCTGGCATTACTTCCCAGTCAGCACGAGGCGTAAGGCTCACGATGGCTGAATCGACCTTAGGACGCGGCACAAATACCTTAGAAGAAACATCAAATTCAATTTGCGTATTCATTCGATATTGAACCACTACTGATAAGGAACCATATTCCTTATCGCCAGGTTGGGCTGTAAGGCGTTCTGCGACCTCTTTTTGCATCATAACAACCATTTTATCGATGGGCAGAGTACTAGCCATAAATGTCTTTAAAATGGGGGTTGTAATGTAATACGGTAAGTTAGCTACCAATTTCAAACGACGTTTTCCGTCTAAATGATTTTCGACTTCTTCGTTTACATTTGCTTTTAAAACGTCTTGATTAACCACCGTGATATTATCGTAAGGGCTAAGGGTTTCATATAGGACGTTCATTAAATTACGATCAATTTCAAATGCTAAGACATGATGAGCACGTTTGGCAATTTGTTCAGTTAAACTACCAATTCCGGGTCCAACTTCAATTACGTCATCCTCAGGAGATACTTCCGCAGCATCCACAATATTTAAAAGTACGTTAGGGTCAGTCAGAAAGTTTTGTCCTAGACTTTTCTTAGCTGATAATCCATATTTTTCCAAGATAGCTCGAGTTCGAGTTGGATTACCAATATCCATTTGATTATTCATTAATTCCTCCATTAATTTGTTCTACAGCATGATTAAAATCTGATTTTTCAACTTGGAACAGTTGTAACCTTTTAGGTAGTTGTTTGGCATTTACGTATCCAATCCCTAGTAAATCTCCCAAACGAATTCGCCGTTGTTTTGCCGCTGAACCCGCAATTAATCCAGCATCAATCAAATCACTCTGAGTAATTTGCGGTGCAGCATCCTCATCTTCCGTATAAAGATGCTCAAGTGATTGGCGAATTACCTCCGGAGTGGCATGTTCGACTCCTAAGCTTCCCTTATGATCTGGAACAGCATCTTTTCGTTTCAAAAAAGCATGCTTGACGTTAGGAACTTCGGCTGAAATAGTTTTACGAATCTTTTCGCCAGAGAAATCTGGATCTGTAAACACAATTACTCCGCGACTCTCTTGCAATTGGCGAATTTGTTCGATGGTTTCATCAGATAACGCTGATCCCCTAGTTTCCAAGGTATCAGCGTTGACAGCTAGGTTGATTCTTTTAGTATCATCTTTTCCTTCTACTACAATGACTTCTTTAATTTTCTTCATTTTTAATCCCATATAATTTACAAGTATTATCAAAAGTTATTTCGGCTAATTGATCAGGTGCCATATCGCGATGCCGAGCTAAGGCCTCCAGAACATATAGTGAAAAAGCCGGTTCATTTTGTTTTCCACGGAGCGGTTCTGGCGCTAGATATGGAGCGTCAGTTTCAACCATAATGCGATCTAAAGGCACTTGGCGAATTGCCTCATGGACTATTTTAGTTTTTTTGAAACTTGCCACTCCACTAAATGAAATGTTAAGCCCGATATCCAAGAACTTTTCCATCCATTCCACATCGCCATTAAAACTATGCATAACTCCCTTGATTTTATCCACACCAGCATTTTTTAAAATCGCATAAGTATCTTCTGTAGCATCCCGATTGTGAATTGAAATTGGTAAATTTTGCTCGATAGCTATTTGAAGTTGTTCTTCAAAAACTTGACGCTGAACCTTTTGAGGCGAAGTATCCCAATGGTAATCCAATCCAATTTCACCCAAGGCTACCACTTTCGGGTTTTGGAGCTGTTCTAATAGTTTTATTCGTTCAGCTTCGTGAAAATCTTTAGCGTCCTCTGGATGCCACCCCACAATGGCATAGGTATGAGGATATTTTTCGGCTAACTGAATAGCTCGTTCATTTAGGACCGTATTGGAACCAACTTGAGCAGTCGCTATGACACCTAGTTTTTGGGCATGCTCAATATACTTTTGTTCGTTGCCCCAAAAAGCATCATCATTTAAATGCGTGTGTGAATCAAAAATATGCATTTTTGCCTCCTTGAATATAAAAAGGGCTGGGACAAAACACCTGTTTCATCACCAGTCCCATTGTGTTAAATCTTTTTAACCTAAAACATCGCCGTTTTGGTGTTGGTCGTCGACCATCACGACTTTTACTTGGTCGTCATGTTCAGTTGATAAAATCATTCCTTGACTCATTTCCCCACGCATCTTACGTGGTTTCAAGTTAGCAACAATTACAACTTTTTTACCTACTAAAACGCTTGGATCAGGATATGATTGAGCAATTCCCGAAAGAATTTGGCGTGGTTCTTCATCACCAGCATCTAACTTAAACTTCAATAACTTGTCAGCACCCTTTACTGGACCTGCTTCAAGAACTTCAGCTACTCGAAGTTCTACCTTATCAAAAGCTTCGATCCGAATTTCTTTTTTCTGGTCTGTTGCCACAGCTTCGGCCTTTTTCTGGTTAGCTTCAGCCATTGCAGCACGCCCTTTTTTCTTGTCTGATTGAGTCATTTGGTTTTTAAGGAACTCAACTTCTTTTTCAACATCCAAACGAGGGAAAATTGGAGTTCCCTTTTCCACAACCTTTGTATCAGCAGGAATTTCACCAAACTTCAAACCTTGAAGTTCAAGTTGATTAACATCCAAGCCCAATTGTGCAAAGATTTTAGCTGGCGACTGAGTCATCATCGGTTGGATCAAAATTGCAATTACACGCAAACTTTCAGCCAAATGATTCATGACACTTGCTAATTTTTGTTTAGATTCGTCGTCATCATTCCGTGCAAGAATCCAAGGCGTAGTTTCATCAATATACTTGTTTGTACGCGCAACTAATTTCCAAATTTCAGCTAAAGCATCTGCAAAATGAAGGTTGTTCATTAAGTCTTCATAGTTCTTAATTGTCGTAGCAGCTGTGGTTTCCAAATCTACATCAACGTTATTAACGCCACTTTGGAAAGTTGGAATAACGCCGCCTTCATACTTGTTAATCATCGCTACCGTACGATTCAAAAGATTACCTAAATCATTAGCTAAATCAAAGTTAATTTTTGAAATAAAATCTTCCGGAGTAAAGTTACCATCATTTCCGTAAGGCATAGCTTTCAATAAGTAGTAGCGTAAAGCATCCAAACCATAGTTTTTAACAATCGTTTCAGGGTAAATAACATTACCCTTTGACTTAGACATTTTACTGTCCTTCATCAATAACCAACCGTGACCATAAATTTGGTCGGGTTGTTCGAGGCCTAAGGCGTGCAACATAATTGGCCAGTAAATTGTATGAAAACGGACAATTTCTTTTCCAACCATATGAACATTGGCAGGCCAGAATTTCTTAAAGTTACCATCTTCGTCACTGCTATAACCCAATGCGGTAATATAGTTAGACAACGCATCAATCCACACGTAAATGACATGTTTAGGATCATTTTTAATTGGAACTCCCCACTTAAAACCAGTTCGTGTAACCGCAAGATCTTCTAGACCAGGTTTGATAAAGTTATTAATCATTTCATTCATTCGGCTTGCCGGTTGAATAAAATTAGGATGAGTTTGGTAGTAATCTAATAACCAATCGGCATATTTGCTCATCTTAAAGAAGTAAGATTCTTCCTTAACTAATTCGACTTCGTTTCCAGAAGGAGCCTTTCCACCAGTTACGTTGCCGTCAGCATCACGGTAAACTTCAGCTAATTGAGATTCAGTAAAGTATTCTTCATCAGAAACTGAATACCAACCTTCGTATTCACCAAGGTAGATATCGCCTTGATCTAATAATTTTTGAAAAATCTTTTGAACAGCTTTTTCATGATAATCATCTGTGGTACGGATGAACTTATCATTAGTAATTTCAAGTAAATCCCAAAGTTTTTTGATATCCTCTGCCATGCCGTCAACATATGCTTTAGGAGTAGTGTTTAAAGCTTCAGCTTTTTGTTCGATTTTTAAACCGTGTTCGTCTGTTCCAGTTAAGAAGAAAACGTCCTTTCCTTCTAAACGTTGAAAGCGAGCTTCAGCATCACAAGCAATTGTTGTATAAGAATTACCGATATGAAGTTTTCCCGATGGGTAATAAATCGGCGTAGTAATATAGTATGTGTTATTTTCTGCCATTATGGTTCCTCTATTCTAGTCAAGTTAATTAATTGTAATTGTATCATATTTTATAGCGTCAAAAACCCGTCTCTTTAACGAAAATAACGATTTATTAATCAAAACAAATCCATCTGAACTGGGCCTAGACCCTCAAAGCGAATTCCTAAGATTTTTTGCAACTCTTTCGCATTATCGACAGCATCATGGTTTCCATTATTATTGAAGATAACGGTTACTTCTTCAACTCGTTCAGATACTGCCTTAACCCACTGTGCTAACTCCGTTAATTCATCCGTAGAATAACGATAATTAGTGCGTTCTTTCCGCCATTCTTTGCCACTCGTAAACCATCCCTGAGCATTACGTCCGTGCAAACGAAACATGGCTTTTTTAGCACTAGTCACTTGAAGTACCAAAGGCATCCCTTGGTTGCCGTCAAACGGCTCATCGACAATTACATTTATCATTTTAAGGCGCTCCAAATATGATAAAGTGTCCTCTTCGACTGCCTCTGTGAACCAACTGGGGTTTCTGAACTCAACACTAATCGGAATTCGATCCATCATTTGGCGAATTTCAAATAAGTAGCGGATATTAGTCAAATCACATCGAAACGAAGGTGGAAATTGGAATAATACAGATTCCAACTGTCCATTTTGGATTAAAGGCTGCATTACCTTTTTAAAATTAGTAAATTCTATTCGTCGTTCTGGTGTTAAATATTCATCCCCATCAACGCCGTCGTGGAGGGTCATAACCCGAGAAGCTTTAAAGATGAATTTAAAATTATCTGGGACTTGATGTTGCCAATTGACGACATTGGACAACGATGGAATCGCATAAAAAGAACTGTCCACTTCCACAATCGGAAAGTGGCCTACATATTCTTCTAGCGTTGATTTAGGTTTACCTTCAGCCGATAAAGTTGGATGATCGGCCCAAGTACTTAGTCCAATCTGAATCATAAAATCCCCCCATTAATTAAAAAAACTGAAATTCAAATCATCTGATTTGATTCCAGTCTAATTTATTTTTATTTAAAAAACACTAATATTGCTGAAATAATAATCATAGCAATGTTAACACGCATTAAAAACAAATCAATGATGCGGCCTTCCACTCGATTAGATACTAAACGGATTAAGAAAACCATCAAGCCTAAGTAACATAATAAGATCATGGGTGGTACTAGTAACATTCCAAGTAATCCAATTAAAAATATCACCAATCCAATTTTTTCAGCCTGGGATAGACGCCGATATGCAAAAGTATTAACCAATTGGACATGCTTTTGCTTTGCAATGGTCAAACGATAGATATCATAAACCTTAACTAAGGCGGCAATAACCGTATAGACGAACAAGAAAGTCCCTGCTACCTTTCCAGAAGGTTTTCCACTAAAAAATTCAAATCCAATACCTGATGCTAGCATTATCAAAGTACTAAAAAAGAAGCCCACAAATTCTTTTGTATCAGAAACTTGATTGACTACCGATTCTTCAGCAGGCGTTAATTTACGAACATTTAATAGCATATGGATTAGTGCGTAGGAAACCGCTCCTGCCACAATTAACGAGAAAAATAAAATTGTCCAAAAATTAATGCTACCTGTTAATAATTTAAATAAGAATAACCCAATTGAAACTAATGAGAGAATTCCAGCAATATTAGCTGTTCGATTCCATCCTTTTTCATTCATAGTATTTAAAATCTCCATAGTATAAGTACATAAGTAATTTCAATTCTACCATTTAATAGCTCTCCTATCTAGATTGATTCGTCATAATTCCCTTTAATCCACGAACTGTTATATAATGAGAACAAACGAAAAGGGGTGGGAATTATGAGAAACAAATTGTATAAATCCAGAAACGATAAAGTTCTTTCAGGTGTGATTGGTGGATTCGCTGAAGCGTACGATTTTGATACAACGCTCTTACGAATTATTTACACTGCCGTAACCCTCTTTACCGGTTTTTTCCCAGGGTTAATCCTCTACATTGTAGCCATGATGGTAATGCCTGAAAGGTAATTCTTACTTTTAACTGGATGCATTGAACTGGCATCTGGTTTTTATTTTGATTGGGGTTATTAAGATGAAAATCACAATTGGTAATATTTTAAAACAAACACGTCAATCACAAGGACTAACTCAAAAAGCGGTTGCTGATGGTATTTGCTCTCAAGCTATGCTTTCATCTCTAGAGCATAATAAATACATTCCAAATGCTCAACTGATAATTGCTCTTTGCCAACGTCTTTCGATCAGTTTAGAACAGCTAAACCTTGCTGAAAATTATGCAATCAGTAATGATAAAAAACTGAACCAAAAATTAAATTTTTTATGTAACCAACACCAATATCAACTATTATTTGAACTACTCCACCAAGATTCAACTTTAAATTCATTAACCACTCCTTCACAAATTCAATCATATTACTATTATTTAGCAATTTCAGAATTTCAACTTAAACTTGATGTAACACATGCAGTTCAACATTTAAAATTGGCACTTGCTTCAGAGTCTTCTAAACAAAGCGTCCTTAGGCGTTTATGTTTAGGTACGTTGGGTTTAATTTTAAATTTACATACTTCTTCATCAGGTGATGTATATTTACAGCAGTCTCTCAAAAATCTTCAAGATAATATTTACCATCCAAATCTAAATATTTTATTTTATTTACAAGCTTTTAATGCCTATCATCAACAGAATTTTTTAGAATGCACACATACAATCGAAAATGGGCTCAGTTTTATTACAAATCATGATTCACATTACATGTTAGCAAATTTGTATTATTTACTTGCTAAAGTAGCTTCTAAAACTAACAACCTTAATCTCCAAAATGAAGCCACCCAACGTTCTAAAATTTTTACAGAATTATTTAATGAACGTCCCTATCAGGATTTCAAAATATAAGAACTCTTATTTTTCAAAAATTATCCAACCTTCTATGCTTAAGTTACCAAATAAAGGAGGTTTTTACTTTGAAAAAATTATTTATTAATACTATCTTCATCCAATCAAATCTAGAAAGATTATCCACAATTTTAAAAAGTCCACAAAATCTTTCCAAATGGGTACCTGACATTAACTCTGTATCACCTAAGGACGATTATTTTTTAATCTCACGTTCCTCATCTGCATTAAATAATTTTGAAAAAATTTCGGTTACTAGTCAGGATAACTCTATCATTTACACTAGCACTGGTGGACGTTTAGAATATGAATTACACTTTGATTTAACTAACAAAGACGACAAAACCTTGGTCGAACAAACTTTATTAGTGGACGAGACTTTAACAAAACTACCGTTGACTCTCTTGGCCCCTATTGCTAAACATGCCTTTCATGAAAACCTGTCTAGTTTAGAAAGATTAATCGCAATTTCATAACTAACAAAAAATCCTGTAACTAAAATTACTTTAGTCCAGGATTTTTATTTTATCTAATAGTATAAGGCATCTTCATTTCTTCAAAGAAGTCTTTAACATTCTTTGCATATAGTTCACGGAAGTATTCGTCACTTGGCATGTCTTTAGGTGTTGGTACCACAAAGGCGTTTTGTTGGTCGCTAATTCCTAATCCAACAAATCCGCGTGTATCTTGAGCTTTTTCATGTAAATCTGAATGGAAGATTTGGAATAATTGTTTAACTGATAAACGAAGTTGACGTTCACTAAATACACTTCCCAATGTCGCAAATTCCATCGCATGAATTTCTGGTAAATCCCATTCTTTTAATTGAGTATCAATTAATTCGAAAGCTTTGACTACTTTTCGACGGAAATCAAACGGATTACTGATGGTCCGTTGGTCAAGTTCTTGCATAATTTTTTTAGCAGCTTGGTAGGTTGTTGGAAAAGCATCCATCAACCGCGTTTCAAAGTTCGCTAAACCATTTCCATAAAACGTAATGGCATCCATCATCATTATTAGACGAATAGTACTAAATCCGTCAACTTTACCAGCATCCTCAGCCTCTACGGCATCCTCAATCCCCTTAAAGAAAGCTTCTTCCACCTCATCATCGATTAAATAATGCCGACGCTGTTCTTTGACGACAACTTCGTGGGCGATTACATCGTAAAGCTCAGTAATCAAAAACATCAATTGATTGTCCGTATCTTTTTCCCCTGTTGATAATTGGAAATAAAGTTGTGGAAAACCTTTCAAAATCATTAACATGTGAATTAACTCATGGGAAGCAGTGTAATTAGGCGCTGTAATATCATTGACCTTGATTAACATCTTACCTTCTTCAACAAATTGCTGAGCTTGGTCGTGACGCACAAAACCGGCCTGTTCTTCCCCAAAACCAATCCGTACTTCTCCTGGAAAACTTGCATTAACTTCTTCAAGAAGCGATTTTACTGTATCATTTACTTCAACTTTGCTCATCATTATCCTTCTTTCTTAGCTGTTTAATAATTTGTTGGGCATTTTTGGCATCAATTCTTTCAGCTTGGACTAATCGGTTAACCGCATCTCCTAGCTCTGCTTGAGTCGCTCCATGTTCTATTAAAAGTGATTTAGCTTGTAGTCGCATATGCCCTGATTGAATTCCCTCTGACACAATAGCTCGTAAAGCGGCCAGATTCTGAGCTAAACCAATCGAAGCAATTACTTCCGCCAATTGTTTAGCGTTCTTAATTTGCATTAATTTTAAGTTCAGCTGAGCTTGAGTATTAATCCCAATCGAACCACCAACGGTTGCCACTGGTAATGGTAATTCCATTCTGCCAACTAGTTGATCACCAACTACATCCCACGTACTAAGTCCTTGATATTGACCATTTTGAGCAGCATAAGCGTGGGCTCCGCTCTCGATGGCTCGCCAATCGTTACCAGACGCCATTACAACCGCATCAATTCCATTCATAATCCCCTTATTGTGCGTTGCTGCCCGATATGGGTCAATTTGTGCATAATCACTAGCTAAACTAATCTTTTTAGCCACTTCTACTCCCAGTTGGTTGACTGGAATTTGACACGTAACTTCTGTCAGAGCTTGGTCAGCTAAATTAGATAATATTGCCATATCAACATCGATTTGTTGTGTTACTAAATCTTTCTTAACAGCCTCTACCATGGAATTAATCGTATTCGCTCCCATGGCTTCGCGCGTATCAACCATTAAATCAACTGACAGTTTCGTGGCGGTTAACTGACGAATGCGTAGATTTTTTGCGCCACCTCCACGAGCTTGCATCGAAGGGTGGGCTGCATTAGCGACCTTCAATAAATGTGATTTTTGTTTTTTTACATAATCGATTATGGGGGCTGGTTGCGCACTGCTAATTAATAACTGGCCCAACATTATCCGTCTACTATTCGCCGAAAATCCTCCGGCTCGCTGGACCATTTTAGCTCCATAACTAGCCGCCGCTATTACTGACGGTTCTTCGGTTACCATGGGAACTACATAAGCTTGACCGTTAACTACTAAATTAACTGCGATTCCTTCTGGTAAATTAAAATCAGTCAGATAATTTTCAATTTGTTGTTGATGAATTGAGTCCGTAGCTAATTCAGTTAGTTCAGACAAATCAACGTCAGTTTCCTGCGCTAATTGCTCGAGTTGCTGTTGACGCGTTAATTTGTGGTAGCCTTCTATCATTAAAACTATTCCTCTTTTCTAAAATTGATGTACTCCGAAATGATTCCTTCCCGAACGCCACTTTCAGAAAAAATTACTCGATCAGCGTCAATCATTTGTAATAACATCACCAATGGTAACATTCCACCAACGATAATATCTGCACGCGTAGTTTCAAGCCCAGACATTTTTTTACGAGCTTCTAAATTCCGCGTAATTAACGATTTGAAGGTTCGGTTAACCGATTCAGTTTTGAGCCGATAGCCGTGGATATTATTAATTCTGGAAATTTTTTGGTGACGACGATTCATTCGGGCCAATGTCCGATTAGCTCCGCCTAAAAGAACAATGGGTTTATTGAAAGCATCCATAATCCACCAAACATCTCGTAGTTGCTTATTTACAAAAATTTCAGCGGCAAATAAATTATCGGCTCTAACTACGTCCGTTAAGCGGAACCGTTCTGATAAAGACACAGCGCCAATCGGAATACTGATCATATTTCGTGCTTTTCCATTATGGACGTCAATTAGCTCACAGCTGGCACCACCAGTATCAAGTATCAAACAATCCTTAACTTCCAAGGAATTGATTACACCTAAATAATCGTAATAGGCCTCATCGTCGCCAGACAAGACGTGTAATTTAATTCCAGTTTCTTGCTTAACGCGATTTAAAAAATCGTTCTGATTTCGTGCCATTCTAACAGCTGCTGTCGTAATCCCTCTAACTTCTGTATTAGGATATTCTTCATAAATTTCTTTAAATCGACGTAGGGCTGCAATGGTACGATTCATTGCTTGGGGACGTAAAAGGCGCTCGCGCCCCATTCCTTCTGAAATTCGTGAATCTTCTTTAACTCGCTTAATTTCTCGAAAGGTTCCATCATCAGCAATCGAATTAATTGCCATTCGAGCGGAGTTTGATCCTAAATCTACTATTACCAAATTTTTCATCCTGGTGTCCTCATTTAAATTGAAATATTCCTTTTTTATTTTACCATTACCTAAATTAGAAAAGGAGCTCATCTCGCCTGTCAACTAAAATAAAAACAAACGTTTACATTAATCCTTAATAAAAAACCACACTTCTTTTAGAAGCATGGCTTTTACGATTAAAGTCGGTGATCAAAATAGTTAATTCCAATGGCATCTCGAACTTCCTTTAAAGTCTGTTCTGCGACCGCGTTAGCCTTGTCACTACCGTCTTTTAGAATTTGGTATACAGCGTCAATATCTGCTTCATACTTTTCCCGACGCTCGCGAATTGGGCGTAATTCGTTTTGGAGAACTTCATTTAAGTAACGTTTAATTTTAACGTCTCCTAATCCACCAGCTTGATACTGATCTTTAAGTTCTTGGACTTTTTGCTTATCAGGATCAAAGATGTCTAGGTAAGTAAATACGGTATTACCTTCAATATGGCCAGGATCTTCTACCCGAATATGTTGAGGATCAGTATACATTGACATAACTTTCTTTTGGATAGTTTCTTCGTCATCTGCCAAATAAATAGCATTACCCAATGATTTAGACATCTTTGCATTTCCGTCTAATCCAGGAATTCGTCCCATTCCTTTAGGTGGGAAATATCCTTCTGGTTCAACTAGCACTTCTTTTTGGTAGATATTGTTGAAAGAACGTACAATTTCACGCGTCTGTTCTAGCATGGGTTCTTGGTCATCCCCTACTGGTACAGTATCTGCTTTAAAGGCTGTAATATCGGCAGCTTGACTAATCGGATAAGTAAAGAAACCAGCTGGAATACTTTGCCCAAATGCCTTTTGTTTAATTTCAGTTTTAACGGTTGGATTCCGTTCCAAACGAGCTACACTAACCAAGTTCATATAATGTTGAGTCAATTCACTTAGTGCTGGAATCTGTGACTGCACAAAGATCGTCGATTTAGCTGGATCAATGCCAACTGCTAAATAGTCTAAAGCAACTTGGATTAGACTATTACGGATTTTTTCAGGATCACGGGCATTATCAGTTAAAGCCTGCATATCAGCAATCATGATGAAAGTTTCATAATCACCTGTATTTTGAAGTTGAACGCGGTTTTTAAGTGAACCAACATAGTGTCCGATATGAAGTTTTCCTGTGGGACGGTCACCAGTTAAAATAATTTTTTTAGATGTCATAATTTCCTCCAGATATAAAAAATCCTACTATTCAAAAATGAATAATAGGACGAAAAATCGCGGTACCACCTAACTTGTGACTCCATTATAAAGCCACCGCTCTAGTGAAAGATAAGGGATTTCGCCCTGTTAAACATCAATCCATTTCGCCTTCCATGAGACTTCTCAACAACTGTCTCTCTCTGTTAGTGGTTAACTACTGCTTTCATTTTAAATTAGAAACGTTAGCCTTGTCAAAATAAGTTTAACTTTATCTCACAAGCTGGTCTTTCGGTTGACTTTCATTCTTCCTCCACCTAGAATTATTCAAGCATTAAAATCAAGGAGGTGGCTGATTTGGACGAACAACAACAAGAACAGCAACGAGTTACGGAAGTCATTGAAAAAATCGACGAACAAAAACAACATACAGAAGATTTATATCATAAAGCCCATCAAGAAACTAGCCAGGTTGAAAGAAATTACTCACAAAATGCAAAGGTTAACTTGATTGAGGCCGATGACCGCATCGAAACCCACGCTGAAATCCAACAGCAAAAAGGGCTGGTAGCTCGAGCTGTCGAGAATGAAGCAATTTTAAAACGCCAAATTGATGAATTAAGCGATCTTCAAAAATCACCCTACTTTGGGCGAATTGATATTAAAGATGCTGATGAACCTGATATTGAATCACTTTACATTGGAATTTCGTCTTTTGCTGATCGGGATGGTAATTTCCTAATTTACGATTGGCGTGCTCCTATTTCAAGCATTTACTACAATGGTACTCTGGGAAAAGTTAAATATGATACCCCAGCGGGCATGATGGAAACTGAACTCATTAAAAAACGTCAATTCACTATCAATCATGGTGAAATTCAACATATGTTCGACACTAACGAAACGGTTGGCGACGAGCTTCTTCAACAAGCTTTAGGCGAACAAAATGACGAATACATGCGTAATATCGTCGCTACTATCCAAAAGGAACAAAACGACATAATCCGCGATGTTTATAGTGATCTTCTAGTCGTTCAGGGCGTGGCTGGTAGTGGTAAAACCTCTGCTATCCTACAACGTATCGCCTTTCTTTTATATCATAGCCGAACTTCATTAAATGCTGATGAAATTGTACTTTTTTCTCCTAATAAGTTGTATAGCCGTTATATTTCGGACGTTTTACCTAGTTTAGGGGAACGAAACATGCGTCAACTAACCTTAGCCAAATTTTTCAGCCGCCGTTTGGAAGGCATGCAGGTCCAAACGTTATTTGACCGTTTTGAAAATCAACACCAACTCACTGAATACGAGCAAAACCTCATTGACTTTAAAGAAAGTCAGGATTTTATTGAATTAATTCAAGCTTATGAAAAACAACTTTCTGCTAAAGAAATTAAATTTACCAATATTAATTACCGCGGCGAAATTTTCTTTTCTAAAGAACAAATTCAAGCTATCTTTGAAACCTTTCCTCTTAGTATGAGCAATAAAGAACGTCTTTTAAAAACTAAAAATGCGCTAATCAAACTTCTTCAAAAACGAGTTAATCAGGAAATTAAACAGGATTGGGTTCAAAATCAAATCGACCAAATTAGCGACGAAAAATATCATGAATTAGTGGGGACGCGTCACTTTAAATCATATGATGAGGAAAATCATTTTATCGGTCGCCAAATAGTTGATAAAGAATTCCAAATTATCGATGACGCTATCTTTAATAATTATTTCATCGATTCCTATTCTCAATACGCGGACTTTTTGAGTCAAATCGACTTAGGTGACTTCGATTGGCAAAAAGTTGCTAAAGCTTTCACTGATGCAATTGAACTTCATCAGATTCATTTGGAAGATGCGGCACCCATGATGCTTCTCCGTGATTTGATTACTGGAAGTGGTACTAATCGTAAATTCCAATATGTATTCGTTGATGAAATGCAGGACTACTCAGTTGCACAATTAATGTACCTAAAACATGCTTTTCCTCGCGCTAAATTCACCTTACTAGGTGATAGTGAGCAGACCCTGTTCAAAGATGTTACCGAACCACAAATTCTATTAGCAAAACTAAAGCAGGCTTTTCATGTTAAGCGAGCTAATTTAATTACCTTAAATCGTAGTTATCGCTCGACCGCCCAAATCACTAATTTTGCCGCGGCACTTCTACCTGATGGTCATAAAATTCAAGCTTTTAGTCGTGAAGGAGATTTACCTAAAGTAATCATTGCTGATAATGAACAACAAGCCGTAGTCGATATGACCAATCTTTGCCGGGATGAATTACAGCAGTATGGTACCATCGCTATTTTAACTAAGAACATGGCTGAAAGTGAGCACGTAGCAACCTTGCTTCACGAATTAAAACCGAGCTTATTAAACGATGGCGACCGTTCCTTACCCAAAGGTATTGTCGTTTTACCCATTTATTTAGCTAAAGGATTAGAGTTTGATTCCGTAATTGCCTATAATGTTTCCGAAGCTAATTTTCCTGGTCGTTTGTGGCGAGGAACTTTATATACGATAGCTTCCAGAGCCATGCATCAACTACACTTAATTAGTATTGGTAAAGTATCCAATTTAATTACCCAAATTAAGCCTGATCAATTTAGTTTTCAAAAATCATTTAACATCACTCCTCATAAATCACAAAAACTCGACGAATAACCGTCGAGTTTTTTGTTTACATTACTTCAATTAATCCTACTCCAGCAATCATAATGATTAAGCCCGCAATCTTAGCAACTGAGATGCTCGATTTCATCGATCCTAATAAGCCAAACTGATCAATATTTAAACTACTGATAATTTGTCCCAGTAAAACTAGCACTACTACCGTTCCAGTTCCAATCTGTGGTACCAAATATGCATTTAAAAAGATATAAGCTGCTCCAAAAAAACCGCCAATCCAAACCCACCAAGGTGTTTTCTGTTGAACAACTAGCCGGATATTTTTTAAAGTTCCTTGGAATACAGCTACCAGGAATAACATTATTGTTCCAATAAAAAATGATATTAAAGCAGCGTGAATAGGGGCCTGTAATAATCCACCTAATCGTCCATTTAATGCTGCTTGAATTGCGAGCATTCCGCCCACAAGCACGCCGAAAATTTGCCATAACCATTTCCACTTAACCCGTTGTTCAGGGGGTCTTTTCATAGAATTCCGTGCTAAATATTCTGGTAAGACGACCACAATTAATACCCCCACAATCAATAGTAGAACTCCGACCATTCGCATTAACGAAAGTGGATGGCGTGTGGTGCCAAACATGCCATAGTTATCAATTATCATACTCATCATAATTTGACCTAAAACGGGCATGATCACCGTTTGAACACTACCTAAAATGGGGAATAAAAGAATATTAGTTGTTAATCCAATCATCCCCAAAACACCACCGAGATACATCCACCATGGAATGGCATGTAATTGCGCATTAGTTAATAAGAGCTGTCCACCGCTTAAAACAATGATTACTATCAAAAAGATGGTTCCCACCATAAAAGAAATCAAAGACGATACGAATGGTGAAATAACATACGTTCTTAATCGTGAATTAACCGCCGTTTGAAAGGGTACTACCGCACCCGCAACCAATCCTAACATCAATAGTCCCATTATGTGCTTCCTTTCAACGCTATCCTAGTTTCGGTTAAAGCGCTTCCATCATTACTATAACTTTATTTTAAACTAAAAAAATCATGACACAAGCAACAATGTCATGACTTTTTACATTTTCATTTTCTATTCCACATTGATAACAATTTTTCCTCTAGCATGGTTAGTTTGACTGCGTTCGTGAGCCGCTCGTAACCCATCTTCAGTAAGTGGAAATGTACTATCAATAATTACTTTGACCTCGCCCTCAGCCACTAAATCACCTAGTTCAGCCAGTTGTTTGCCATTTGGTTGGAGCCACCAAGAAGTTGCTGAAGGTTGAGCGTCCTGTTGGGCTTGGGTTGGGCGACCCGCGATAGTGACCAATTTCCCAGTTGGTTTCAAAATTGCTAGTCCCGCTTCTAAATCATCAACTGTATCAAAAACAGCATCATACTGATTAAGGACTTCCCCAATTTGGTGTTCGTGGTAGTCAATGACTTCATCTGCCCCTAAATTAGTTAAAAATTCTGCATTTTTGGCGCTAGCCGTTGTGGCTACATAGGCTCCTAAATGTTTAGCAATTTGAATGGCGAAAATCCCGACTCCACCAGCTCCTGCTTGAATTAAAACTTTATCACCCTTTTTAACCTTTAACCGATCTACAATCACCTGCCATGCAGTCAGTCCAGCTAATGGAATTGCAGCTGCTGCTTCAAACGAAACATTGCTAGGCTTTAATGCTAATTTATCTTCCTTAACTGCCGCGTATTCTGCATATGTCCCTTTCGTCCCATCTTCGTAAATATCGGGTCTAGCAAAGACTTCATCTCCAACTTTAAAATGCTTAACATCTTTACCGACTTGGGTAATTACTCCGGAAAGATCCCATCCTAAAACAACTGGGAATTGCCAATCGTACATTTGCTTCAAAAATCCCATTCGAGCCTTCCAGTCAATCGGATTGATACTGGTTGCTTTAATTTTCACCAAGACCTCATCGTTTGCGATTCGAGGAATATCTAACTCCTCTTCGTGAAGTTGGTCAACATTACCATATGCGCTAATCGTAATTGCTTTCATTAAAAATACCTCGTAATTTTCCTCTTACTTTAAGATTGATCTAGTAGGTTATATGTTAACACTTATCAAAAGTAAGTTCTATGTTCGGTTTCTAGCAAACTCCCAGAACAAATTTACAACTGGTACCATGTCTCCCTTTCGTTTTATAAAAGCTAATTGGCTGCTTTTTTTAGGTATGATTGGAATTACTGCAATATTAGGATAGTTTGTTAGATCAAATGATTTATCCATAACAACAGAAACACCCATTCCTTCATTCAACATTTCCAAAATCAAATCAATCCTTTGGCCCTCATACATTATTCGTGGTTGTACATTAGGCTTTTTTAAAATTGGAATAATTGGATTTGTACCAGAAATCGTTCCTTCTAATACCAAAAAAGATTCGTTTCTAAGATCCTGAACTTGGATCTTTTCAAACCGAGACAAGGGGTTATTTTTAGGCACTAATGCAACAAAATAATCGGATTCATTCACAATTACGTCGTATTTTTCACTGACCGGACTAAATATCCTTGTAAAAACAATATCTGTTCCATCATGATTAAGTTCATTTAACAAGGAATCCGTTCCAGCTTCACTAAATTTCAAATTAATCTCTGGATATTGCTTGGTGAATTGCGTAATCGTATCAAATGCTGAGTATTGCGAAATTGAGGGGATTCCCTTAACCACTAGCGTACCTTTAGGATTATTTTTCAAAGCGTCAATTTTTTGCTTCAATTGTTGTTCTTTATCTAAAATCTCCCTTACATCTGACAATACGTTTAAAGCCTCTTGGGTCAACGTTACTTTTCGATGTTTTCTTGAAAAAAGTTTTATGCCCCATTCTTTTTCTAACGCCATAATATGCTTAGAAACTGTAGCTTGCGTTAAAAAAATTTCTTCTGCTGTTTTACTATAATTCTTAGTCTGTGCTAAATTATAAAATGTCGCTAATTTTTTAGTATCCATTACATATCTTCCATCTATTCTTATTTGGAATATCTTACCACAATATTTGAATTGTTCCTTACTTTTATGAACTGTAGAATAATACCTTGTCAGCTCCAAAATAAGTACTTAATCGATATAAAGGGGGGATTTTGGTGCCAATTGGTATAATAGTAAATGTTTTTTCAATTTTTTTAGGCGGTTTTTTAGGTGCTCTAGGTGGTCGAAAAATGTCTACCGTCTTCCGGAACAATTTAAATATGGCCTTTAGTATCGCTTCAATAACCATGGGAATTTATACAATTGCCCCTATGCAAAATCTAGCTGCAGTCATATTTGCAATCATTATCGGAACTGGTATAGGAACTTTACTTCACTTTGGAGATTATATTAAACATGGAGCAGAATGGATGCAAAAATTTATTTCACGTTTTGTTTCTTCACCAATGATGTTAGACCAAGAAACTTTTGACGCAACTTTGATAACGATTATTGTCCTCTTTTGTGCCAGTGGGACTGGGATTTATGGTTCATTAACTGAGGGTATGAATGGGGACGCTACCATCTTAATTTCAAAATCAATTCTTGATTTTTTTACTGCAATAATTTTTGCAGCAAATCTGGGATATGTGGTGGCGTTAATTGCCGTCCCTCAATTTTTGATTTTAATGCTACTATTTTTCTTGGCCCACCTAATTTATCCACTGACTACCCCTGCTATGTTACTTGATTTCAAAGCTGCTGGGGGAATTCTTATGCTAGCCAGTGGTTTTAGAATTGTTCAAATCAAAATGTTTCCAACGGCCGACATGATTCCAATTATGATTGTAGTTATGCCCATATCTTGGTTTTGGACGACTATCATCCTACCGCTACTATGAAAAAACGATGTTAATTTATGCACGTAAAAATCATAAATTAACATCGTTTTTATATATTATTTCATAAACGCTTTAATTCGCCTTACTGCTTCACTCAATAATGTTTGGCTCGTCGCATACGAAAGCCGAATATGTCCCGGCATCCCAAACTCTTCACCGGCGACAACGGCTACATGAGCTTCCTTTAGTAAAGCCATCGCCAAGTCCGTAGATGTGGCATATCCTTTAATTTTCATAGCTTCAGTAACATTCGGAAATAAATAGAAAGCCCCTTCTGGCTTATGATCAAAACTAAAACCGGAGATTGTTTGCATTAAATCAAAAGTTTGGTTCAATCTTTTTTCAAATGCCAATCGCATCTCTTCCACTGGCTTTTGGTCTCCACGCAAAGCTTCCAGAGCGGCATACTGTGCTACCGCTGTCGGATTTGATGTCATATGACCTTGTAAAGCCAATATTTTTCGAATAATTTGCGGAGCAGCTACAACATATCCAATTCGCCATCCAGTCATTGCATACGCTTTTGAAACCCCATCGATTAAAATGGTATTATTAACAATTTCATTCCCCATACTCATAACTGAACTGAATTTTGCCCCATTGTAAACTAATTTACCGTAAATCTCATCTGCAACTAATATTACGTTGTTATCGACCGCCCATTGTGCAATCGCCCGTGTTTCTTCTTCTAAATATACCAATCCCGAGGGATTTTGAGGCGTATTTAAAATTAACAATTTTGTGTTGGCTGTTTTAAAACGACTTAATTCTGAAGGAGTAGTTTTCAAGTCACTAGCTTGAGGATGGATGGCAATTACCGAACCCCCGGCCAATTTCACCTGTTCCTCATAACTAACCCAGAATGGGGCAACGATCATGACTTCATCGCCTTCATTCAATAAAGCTTGGAAAGTTTCGAACAGCCCCATTTTAGCCCCTACCGTTACTGCCACTTGTTCCATTTTGGCATCATAACCTGTATCGGCTTTAATGTGCGTAGCAACTGCTTGGCGAAGTTCTGGGAGCCCTCCGACTGGTGTGTAATAACTTGCTTTACCAGATTGCATACTTGCCATCGCCGCTTTAATAATCGCCTTAGGAGTAGCAAAATCCGGTTCTCCCGTACTCAAATTAACAACGTCGATGCCGGCCGCCTGCATTTTTTTTGCCTCAGTTGAAACTGCTAATGTTGCTGATGGACTAACTTGATTAGCCCGCTTCGAAAATTCCATCAGATTACTCCTTTTCTAGTTCAATCAATAAATCCCCCGTCTCGATTTGCATTTCAGGGGTAGCATAAATCTTCTTAATGGTTGCGTCGAAAGGTGCTCTTAACGCGGTCTCCATTTTCATCGCCTCAGTGACAATTAAGTTATCACCTTGCTGGACCTTTTGGCCAGCTTCTACTTGAACTTCAATGACCGAGCCCGCCATAGTAGCTCCAATCTGTTCGGCTTTAGTAGGATCAGCTTTAATCTTCTTTGCTTTCGTTACCTGCGCATTAACATCATAAACAATCACTTCTTCACTTTGTCCATTTATATCAAAGAAAAGTGACCTTTGGCCCGCCTCATCTGCTTCACTAATTTCTCGAAGGACAATAATGACCGATTTTCCGCGTCCCAATTGTAAATCAATGCGTTGACCAATATGCATTCCTTGGAAAAAGATTGGAGTATCTAGTAATGGTACTGGACCATATTCATTTTGACGTTGAATGTATTCGGTCATCACATCTGGATACATAATAAACGACATAACTTCTTCATCACTTGCTTGGTGACCTAAAACCTTAGTTGCCTGTTTACGAACTTGATCAAAATCAACTGGATCAGCTAAAGCTCCTGGTCGTACTATCAATGGGGTTTGCCCTTTTAGAATCACCTTTTGAAGCTGTTTTGGAAAACCACCCGCCGGTTGTCCTAAATCACCACGGAAAAAGTTTACCACTGATTCAGGAAAACTTAATTGTCCCTTATCGTTCATTACCATTTCGGGCGTCAAATCATTTTGGACCATGAATAGTGCCATATCGCCAACTACTTTAGAAGAAGGCGTAACCTTTGGAATATCGCCAAACATTTGATTGACGGTTGCGTACATTTCCTTAATCTCATCCCAACGCTTCCCCAAATGAACTGCATTAGCTTGCTGGCGCAGGTTGGTATACTGTCCACCAGGCATTTCAATTCGATAAATTTCAGTTTGTGGTCCATTTAATTGGGTGCCAAATCCTTCGTAATATGGTCGAATTCCAGCCCAATATTCATCTAGTTTTTCCGCTTTTTGAATGTCTAAATCTGGTTGACGCTGGTTATTAGACAACGCATAGTAAAGAGATTGCATTGAGGGCTGAGAAGTCGTTCCCGCTAGCGCAGAAGTGGCAACGTCGACCACATCAACTCCAGCTCGTATTGCTTCAGAATATAAGAAAATACCGTTGCCTGTAGTATCGTGCGTATGCAAATGAATTGGCACATCCAGATGATTTTTTAACTCTGAAATTAATGCATAAGCAGCTTGTGGTTTTAAAATTCCTGACATATCTTTGATTCCAATAATATGAGCACCTGCTGCTTGGAGTTCTTGAGCCAAATCCACATAATATTTCAAATTATATTTAGTACGATTAGTATCTAAAATATCTCCAGTATATGCCATGGCTGCTTCAGCCACTTTTCCATTATCACGCACCCGTTGGATAGATTCTTCAAGCTGTGGAACCCAATTAAGGGAATCAAAGATTCGGAAAACATCAATTCCATTTTTGGCAGCCAATCGAATAAATTCGTCAATGGCGTTGTCTGGATAATTTTGATACCCTACTGCATTTGACCCACGTAAAAGCATTTGGAGCATCGTATTTGGCATTTTAGCCCGCAATTGTTGGAGTCTTACCCATGGATCCTCACCTAGGAACCGATAAGCAACATCAAAGGTCGCACCGCCCCAAACTTCAGCTGAAAATAGGTTAGGCAGACCTTTCTGGACTTGATCGGCAATTTCTACCATGTCTTTGGTCCGCATTCGCGTAGCAAATAATGATTGGTGGGCATCCCGCATGGTCGTATCGGTTAGCAAGACCTGCTTTTGTTTTAACAGCCAATTGATCATGGCATCAGGTCCCTTACTATCCAAGATCTGTTTCGCATTTTCATGCGGTACTTGTGCTTCAAAATGTGGACGGACTGGCCGAGTTAACACTACTGGATTCTGCTTTTCTAAGCCTGGATAACCATTGATGGTAGTATTAGCAATGTAATTCAAAAGTTGAGTAACTACCGGGGTTTCAGCTTTTAAATCAAAGAGTTCTGGTGTCTCATCCACAAAGGTTGTCGGAGCTAATTCCGATCTAAAAATAGGATGATGAATTAATTTCTTTAAAAATGGAATATTAGTTTTAACCCCAGCAATTACAAATTCATTGAGCACCCGATCCATCTTTACCAAGGCTTCGTCAAAAGTTGGCGCATGGACAATTGCCTTGGTCAGAAGTGAGTCATAATGCGGAGTTACAATGGCTCCAGCAAAGGCATTTCCAGCATCCAATCTCACACCTGTTCCACCAGGTGAACGATATGTCTGGATTCTACCGACATCTGGAATAAAGTTATTCATTGGATCTTCAGTGGTAATTCGGGCTTGAATTGCCACTCCCACAGCTTCAATTTGGGCTTGTTGAGGAACACCGATTTCTTCGTGTAATCTTTGACCTTCAGCAACCTTAATTTGGGTTTGCACAATATCGATTCCCGTGACTTCTTCGGTAACTGTATGTTCAACCTGAATTCGTGGATTCACTTCCATAAAGTAAAATTGATTACCTTCTACCAAAAACTCAATGGTTGCAGCGTTACTATAATTGACCGACTTCAATAATTTTAAAGCAGCTTTTCTTATTTGATCACGGACGGTGGCAGAAATTCCCACCGCTGGAGCAAATTCAATGATTTTTTGATGGCGTCGCTGAATCGATGAATTTCGTTCATACAAATGAACCATCTCACCGTGTTCATCCGCGACTACTTGAACCTCAATATGGATTGGATCAACTAAGTAACGTTCTAGGTAAATCTCATCGTCACCAAAAGACGAAGAAGCTTCTGACTGAGCCATCTTAAATGCTTCGCGCATCTCTTGTTGATGATGTACAATCCGCATCCCTTTTCCGCCGCCACCTGCCGCTGACTTAACAAATATAGGATAGCCAAATTGCTCTGCAAAATTTAGCGCGTCATCGACATCTTTAACTGGTTTTTCCGTTCCCGGAATAGTTGGTACACCGGCCTTAATGGCTGCATTTTTAGCTTGTAATTTATCACCAAACATTTCTAGTAATTCGGGTCGAGGTCCAATGAACTTAATCCCAGCTGCTTCAACTGCTCGCGCAAATACAGCATTTTCCGACAAAAATCCATAGCCGGGGTGAATTGCATCAATATTATTTTCTTTTGCAATACGAATAATGTCATCAATATTTAAATATGCTCCAATTGGATCACTATCTTCACCAACTTGGTAAGCTTCATCTGCTTTAAAGCGATGCATAGAAAATTCATCCGCTTTAGCATAAATTGCTACAGCTGTTTTTCCGAGTTCATGCGTTGCCCGAATAATTCGGGTCGCAATTTCGCCTCGGTTGGCAATTAAAATACGGTGCATAGTGGACCTCCCTAATTAAATTGTTCGTGATTTAATCAATATTTAATGTTCATTGTATCAAATTAAACGGGTCTTGTTGTGTAATTTGCTAAATAAAAAAACTAAACTTAGAATTTGATGAAAATTCTAAGTTTAGTTTTTAAGCATGAGTAGCTGCTTTATTTTTCTTAATAGCATCCTTCAAAATAAACGGTGCAATGAGGGTAACCAAAACAATCACTAATACAATTGCTGAATAATAAGTTTCACTCATTAAATGTTCACCATAACCAATTTGTAAAGTAATTAGCGCCATCTCGCCACGGGAAATCATTCCAGCTCCAATTACCCCACTACTAGTTAAATCAAATCCCGACATTCGAGCTCCTAATCCACAACCAAATAATTTGGTAATAGTGGCTAAAATAGTTAATACCACAATTAGTCCCAGTACAGTTTGAAGTCCATCAAAATTCATTGATAAACCAACACTAACGAAGAAAACTGGAATAAAGATAGCATAACCAATTGGTTCAATGCTCTCATTGATTTCATCATCTTCATCGGTTAACGAAACGGCTACTCCCGCAAAAAATGCGCCGATCGCTCCGCTCAAACCGGCTACATCAGCCAGCCATGCTAAACCTAAACAAATAATAATCGTCATCACTGGGCGCGAAGCCGTAATAAACAGTTGGTCTGAAAGGCGCATAAGCATCGGAACCACCCATTTTCCGATCACATATACTCCAATGAAGAATAACACTTGATAAAAGATGGCCATCCCCACGTTTGAATTGGATCCCGATTTAGAACTAGTCAACGCAATCATAACACCTAGTAATAAAACTCCAATAATATCATCGGCTACAGCCGCCCCCAAAATGGTGGCCCCCTCTTTAGTATTTAGGGTGTGATATTCCTTTAAGACTTCCACAGAAATACTAACTGAAGTAGCTGAAAAGATGACCCCGATGAATAGTGCTTCCATCGGATGGACTCCAAAAAGAAGGCTCGCGCCACCGACTAATACAATGGGTAAAACTACCCCTAATATCGCAACTACCAGCGCCGGCTTGATGTATTTTTTCAACATTTTCAGATCACTTTCTAGTCCTGCTAGAAACATCAGGATAATTACCCCGATTTCTGAAAACACTGATATCAATTCGTCTGAATGAATAATCCCTAAAATTCCAGGCCCTAAAATAATTCCGACCAATAATTGTCCTACAACTGCAGGAAATCCCATTCGTTGAGCAAAATGACCAGCTAAAAGGGTCAGTACTAAAATTAGTACAAGCACGCCCACGAACTCCATTAAACCACGTTCCTTTCAAAATAAAGCTAAATTATAACAATCACTAATTAAGTATACTACATATAGCCTAAATCACTGGCTTCCGTAGGATAAGCTAAGATTTGATTGTTGATTTGATCTACTAATCCCCCTTGATTAATAATCATCGTTAAATCATTAATTAGATGTTCCGCTTCACTACTCATTGTAATTGCACCAACAATTTTTCCACTGGACTTTTCATGAATAACACTAATTTTAGCGAACGGATCTTGTAAACGCCGATAAGTAAACCACTCTGTCATCTCCGCTGTCTTTATTTCATATTGTTCTGGATGTTGCTGCGCCTCATCCAATTCAACTCCTACCTTAGCCAATTTAGGCATTCCGTATACTACGGTAGGGATTGCTGGATAATCAATCGCTGCTTGGGTTGCATTCGTTAGCTTTTTAGCCAAATAACGGGCTTCAAATCCAGATACTGGAGTCAGTTTAGGAAGCGCCTTGGAAACAACGTCCCCCATCGCATAGATATTATCAACCGATGTTTCCAAATACTCATTAACTACGATTCCACCACGATCAGTTTGTACACCAATCTTTTCCAAATTTAAACTATCATCATTGGGTTTTCTCCCAGCTGTAACAAAAACCTGATCAACGATTTGCTTGAAACCTTGTCCATCACTCAACTCAAACCGTTCATCCTTAGGTTCTACCCGCTTTAAATCAATTCCTAAGTGAACTTCAACTCCTTGAGTTTTAAGTTGATCGATTAAGTCATCGACATATGCTTTAGGAAAAGCTTTTAATGGGCGTTGATTATGATGAATAATGTGTACCTTAGCCCCTGCGCCACTAGCAATCATCGCCAATTCAAATGCTATATATCCTCCACCGACCAAGGCCAGTTCATTTGGTAGATGATCCATCTTTAAGAAATCTGTACTAGTCTGCATCATCTCTTGATTTTCAATATTTGTTAATCGACCAGGGCGTTGTCCCGTTGCAATCACAAATTTTTCACTGGTGATGGTTGTTTGATCGATTTTCAAGGTATGTTGGTCAATAAATTCAGCATGCCCATCATAAACATCGATTTGAGCGTCCGTTAAACCTGAACGGCTGCTTTTAGAAACTGGATCTGTAAATGTTTTTTCAAATTGCATTAAAGTCGGCCAATCAATTTGAGTTTCATTTTTAATTCCATTACCAAGCAAATATTGATTTTGTTTTTTAGCTTCAATCGCTGCTAATAGAACCTTTTTAGGGTCGCATCCTCGATTGGGACACGTTCCACCCCAAAGATTTTCTTCAACAACTGCCACTTCCAACCCCGCTTCTTTTAAAGGATAAGCTAATCCTAATCCACCAGGTCCTGCTCCAATAATCACAACGTCATACTTTTTCATTTAATTTACCTCCCTCAATGTTTGGTTTCACTCAAATACCTAAATAATGATGCTCGGTCAACCCAACTAACCGTTGATTTATCTTCATCTACTACTTTTAATATTTCTACTTCAGCCATTGCTGCAAAAGCTTTTTCTAAAGTATCTTTAGCATTAATTTCAAATATTGGTTCTGTCCCATGCGGTTCTGAAATTTCAAAGCCCGTTCGAATAATTTTTTCAATAGGTGTCTTATATAGATTTTTACCCACCGTAGCAGAGAAGAAATTCTCCACAAAAGCATTTTCCGGATTCTGTGCAATTTCCTTTGGGGTGGCGACTTGCAATAATTTACCATCGTTCATAACCCCAATTCGATCTCCTAGTTTTAAAGCTTCATCCATATCATGGGTAACAAATACAATCGTATTCTTCAACTTTTGATGTAACTTCAAAACCAAATCTTGTAATTGATTTCGCACTAATGGATCTAACGCACTAAAAGGTTCATCAAACAGGACGACTGGTGGTTCTGAAGCAATCGCCCGTAAAATCCCAATGCGTTGCTGTTCACCACCCGAAAGATCACTGGGGTGGCGATTTCGATACTTTTCAGGATCAAGATCAACATCACCAAGGAGTTGATCTATCCGTCTTTTTATATCCTCTTTTTTAAAGTGTTTCATTTCAGGGATTAACGCAATATTTTGTTCAACGGTCATCGTGGGAAACAATGCAATTTGTTGTAGAACATATCCTACATTCAGACGCAGCTCTCGGAGATTGTAATCTTTAATCTTCTTACCATTGAACAAGATATCGCCTTCTGTTTGAACGAAAAGTTGATTAATCATCTTGAGTGTCGTAGTTTTTCCGCTACCGGAAGTTCCCACTAGGACAAAAATTTCACCTCCTTGAACTTCGAAACTAATATCTTTAATTACGCTATGATTTCCAAAATCCTTTTTCACATGTTGAAATTCGATCATTGTTTTAGCCACTATTTTCCGTCTCCTTTCAACAAACCTTTTTTAACTAAGTATTGATGAGCCACTACATCAGCTGATTTCTTTTGTACATTAACTTCATAATTCATTTCTTGCATTTCCGATTCTGAAATTTTACCGGCTAACCGATTAAGTGCTTTGACGACTTGCGGATGTTTATTGGCAAAGCTCGTTTTCATTAAGGGCGCCCCTTGATATGGAGGGAAAACATGTTGATCATCTTTTAAAGTCGTTAAATTCAATTGCTTTATTTGACTATCGGTAGAATAAGCATCAGCAACATTAATCTGTCCGTTTTTAATGGCGGAATAGCGTAAGGAAGCCTGCATTGAACGAACTGGAAAATCTAATTCGTAAGCCTTTTTAATTCCTACCCAACCATCTTTACGATGAATAAACTCTAAGGTCATGCCACCTTTTAACTGATTTTCAATATTTTTTAAATCTGAGATTGTTTTTAAATCATTTTTCTTGGCAAAATCCTTTTTAACCACAAGGGCATTCGTATTTTGATATTTCATCGGTTGCAGGTAATCCATTTGGAATTGTTGTTTCAATAATCGTTGGGCATCTAAGTAAGTTTGATGCGCACTCGTTTTTTGAGTAGGGGCTTTCTTCACCAATGTTTCTAAAACCGTTCCTGTAAATTCAGGATAAATATCAATTTTATTTGATTTTAAAGCGTTGAATAAAAAGGTGGTTTCACCAAAATTTTGTTTCAATACCACTTTAGTTCGTGGACTTTCTTGCTCAATTAAATCCTTATACATATTAATAAGAATATCCGGTTCTGCTCCTAATTTTCCGGCAATCGTAATGGTTTCAGTTTTAGGCATTACCAATCGCGTGATAGAAATCCCAGCTGCCCCGATCACTAATACTGCTAAGGTGATAAGCATCTTCTTAATTGATAAACGCTGAACGACGCTGATGAGTGCACTTAATATAATCGCTAAAAGGGCTGAACTAATTGCCCCAACTAAAATTAGTTGTGGGTCATTCCGGTTGATCCCGAGCAGAATGAAATTTCCCAAGCCCCCTGCTCCAATTAAAGCTGCTAGCGTTGCCGTTCCAATAATCAATACCAGTCCGGTTCGAATTCCAGAAATAATGACTGGCATCGCTGTTGGTAATTCAACTCGGAAAAGTTTTTGTGAACGACGCATTCCAAAAGCGTCCGCAGCTTCCTCTAAGGAAGGATCAATTTCTGTAATTCCTACATATGTGCTTTGAAAAATTGGTAACAAAGCGTAAATTACCAATGCAATTACGGCGGGTACACTGCCAATCCCCACCAAAGGAATCAATAACCCCAGCAGTGCTAAAGAAGGGATTGTTTGTAAAACTCCCGTGACTTGTAATAATAATTCTGCAACTTTGCGATGATGGGTAGCCCAAATTGCTAATGGCATCGCAATTAAAATCGCAATTAATAATGATAGAACTGAAATTCCAATATGCTGAAGTAGCGCCTGTCCTAACTCACCTTTTTGTTCAGCAAAAGTTTGTATTAATGCTCTCATCTTCTCAACTTCTTTACGCTTATTTAATATTTAAATTATCTCATAAAAAAAATGGTGTCCCTAACAAAAAGCCTGGTTAGAGGGCACCACTTAGTTAAAAGTTGGTTTTTATTTTAGCTGGTTCAGTTTTAACGATGACCTTTCCATTGTGGATCGAATACAATAATTCTTTCCGTTCGTTAAGTTCATTATAAAAATTATCAGTGTTAAAAATTAAACAATTAGCTGGTTTTCCAACTTCAATTCCATAATGATCTGTAACATTTAAAGTTTTGGCACCGTTATTAGTAGTTAAATTATAAGAATTCATAATTTGCGAATATCCCATCAATTGAGTTGCATGAATTCCCATATGGATCGAATCTAACATGTTTCCGTCTCCCATTGGATACCAAGGGTCTTTTATATCATCTTCGCCGAAGGAAACATTAACGTTATTTTCCAAAAGTTCCTTAACGCGGGTTAACCCGCGTCGTTTTGGATACGTATCAAACCGGCCACCCAGGTGCATGTTAATTAATGGGTTGCATACCATATTAATATTGGACATCTCTAAAAGACGCATTAGCTTATAAACATACGCATCGTTATATGAGCCCATTGCCGTAGTATGGCTAGCAGTGACTTTATTTTTTAAACCACTTTCATAAGCTAAGGTAGCTAAGACTTCTAGGTGACGTGAATTAGGATCATCAATTTCATCACAATGTACATCGATAAGTTTGTCATATTTTTCAGCAAGCTCAACAATATACTTTAAGGAATCCACGCCGTAGTCACGATTAAATTCAAAATGCGGAATTGCTCCAATAACATCGACGCCCATTTCAACCGCTTGTTTAATCAGGTTTTTACCATTTTTAAACGATAAAATACCTTCCTGCGGAAAGGCTACCAATTGCAATTCCATAAAATCTTTTACTTCATCTTTTACTTCTAATAAAGCCTCTAGAGCTGTAAAACTAGGATCGGTAGTATCAACATGGCTGCGGACGAATTGAATTCCATGGCTAGCTTGCTTTTTTAACGTTTGAATAGCGCGTTCTTTAGTCTCTTTTTTAGTTAAGGTTTGTTTGCGTTCTGACCAAATACGAATTCCATCAAATAAAGTTCCAGTTTCATTCCATTCGGGATCTCCCGCTGTTAAGGTCGCATCTAAATGCACATGTGAATCAATAAAGGGTGGTAAAAGTAATTTCCCATTGGCATCAATCACCTCGTCATCAGATGCTTCAAGATTTTTACCAATTGCTTTAAAAATTCCATTTTCGATTCTAACATCTTTTACTTCAGGATCATTTTCGATATGAACGTTTTTAATTAACATTGCTGTTCCTCTTTTCAAACTGCATAATTAGCCAATATAAAATTCCAATAATAATCATTACAATGAACGTTGCCCCAGTATAGGTTTGAACAAAGTCCAATTTCTGTAATAAGCTGTAAAAAATTACGCCTACTAACCATAAAATAAAAGCCGTCCAGTGGATACCATTTTTATACCAGTATCTTCCGTTTGGATTTCCCAATTCCATAGGATCATATTTCTGTTTTGAAATAAGGAAATAATCAACCACCATAATACTAATAATCGGTCCTAGAACCATACCTACATAGTCCAAGAAAGCGGTGAAGGTTTCTAAAAAGCTACCATAGAAAACCGGTATAAAAGTTACTAAGGTTGCAATAACCGTGGTAATGAGAAGTGACTGTTTTAAAGTTAGCTTAGTGAACATATTGTTTAATGCTGAACCCGCTGCCTGAATATTGACGGCATTGGCCGTCATGCTAGTCAGCATAATTACAATCATTGCAATGAGCCCTAACCCTAATCTATTAGCAATTGTACTTGGATCAGAATTATTAGGATCGTACACGCCTGAACTAATTGCAATACTTATTGTGGCACTTAATCCAATAAATGCAAATCCGAAAACACCTAAGTTTGCTCCTAGAAAAGGTGCGGTGGTCGCTGTAACAGATTTCTTAGTAAACCTAGTAAAATCCGCGCCAGCAGTCACCCACGCTAAATTAAAGGCGGCTAACGTGTCCATGGCCGTCCCAAACCCCATTTTAAGATGGCTTGGAACTTTCCAAGCAGCGATTTGGCTAAAGGATACATCTTTAAAAACTACTATTGATTCCCAAATCACAAAGATAATAACTAAGATAATCCCGATTCGTTCAATAATTTGAATGGATTTCTGTCCTGAAACAATACTAATTAAATGCAAGAGACTCATCACTGCGATTCCCACAATCAATCCCAGATTTCCACCCGGTTGACCATATACAGGCCATCCCAAGAAGCTGTGCAAAATATATGATACAGAAGTCGCAGCAATAAAAGTATTAACCGCTGTCCAACCAACAAATTGTGTCAAATTAACAATCGAAGGAATAATGCTGCCTCTAATTCCAAAAGAAGCACGTGACAACGCCATTGTTGTAACTCCAGTTTTGGTGCCCATATAACCAACTAACATTAAGAATATGTATGAAATACTCGAAGCTAAAATTAAGGCTTTAATTCCGCCCCAGAATCCACAAGCAGCAATAATTCCACCGATGAACCAGGTTCCATTGTTAGCATTAGCACCAACCCAGGTTGCAAACATATCCCAATATGTCATATGTCGATGTTTCTTATTAATACTTTCTACTTGATACTTTGTATCCATTCGCACAGTTCCTCCTAGTATTTTTTACACATTTTAAAAAATTATACTAGATTCACTGTACACAATCAAAGATGAATTGGTTCAAATTTAACTTTCAAAACAAAAAAGAGGATGACCATGATAATAATCGTGGTCATCCTCTACGTATTAAAAATTTATTTTTAAGCCACTAGTCGGACTTGAACCGACGACCCCTTCCTTACCATGGAAGTGCTCTACCTAGCTGAGCTATAGTGGCATTTATCAACTAAGATAGTATATCATATTTATTTACGCTGTAAAACCAAAATATGCCATGTAGCTTAAATTTTTAGACACAAAAAAAGAACCTTCCAACGGAAGATTCTTCGATGTGCATGGCAACGTCCTACCCTCGCAGGGGGCGATCCCCCAACTACTCTCGGCGTTAAGAAGCT